>Ga0189284_100062_pt1 | contig 188069 bp, 186 predicted proteins | sample N32C7minimetaG_FD_130314 | JGI IMG/M metagenome (GOLD analysis project Ga0189284, IMG submission 130314) | Marine microbial communities from the Costa Rica Dome - N32 C7 mini metaG | ecosystem: Environmental > Aquatic > Marine > Oceanic > Photic zone | place: Costa Rica: the Eastern Pacific...
CTATGATCTGGGATACATTGACCTGGAGCAAAGAACATTACAGACAATCGACAACCCGTTCGGCACGAGGTTGTAACCCATGTCTCCGGTACAAACTGTTACCTATGTCTTCGGGCTGGACAAAAGAAGAACTGGTGCCGCTGAAGGGACTCGAACCCCCGACCCCATCATTACGAATGACGTGCTCTACCAGCTGAGCTACAGCGGCTTTCCGGACCCTACTATGGCCCTACTAGTTCTACTCCTGTGCCGCGAAGTTTTTGGTATTGCAAGTCATTCTCGCGGGGACCCGCTAATTACGAATGACGTGCTCTACCAACTGAGCTACAGCGGCTTGGCTCTTGAACAACACCAAGAGACGATCTCAAAGGCAGTCTTCAAAAACTGGCGCTGCCCGAGTGGGGCGCTAATTACCGGAGCTTCGATCCGGATGCAAGAGCTTTTCCGGATCCGGGAACGATGACCACACGTTCAGATCATCAGTACTTTCCGGATTAACGCTTCCCTCCCCAGCCTAGGCCGTGTGGACGAATTGGAGACGTATTTCGTGAGACAAGTGCCAAGGTATGGCGGCGACGGTCCTGCAGAGCGTATCGATATACGGTCAAGGGACCGGCGGTGCCAGATCGTCGGCACTTGTCTCACCCTCTGGGCCGTGTTTGCATTGCTCAATTCCAGCGCAAATCCGTCTTGATGATGCGCAAGCATCACCTTCACCGGATTTACTTGATCTTGAACGATGCAAATCCCGGCGAAATGCATCTCCAATTCGTCCACACGGCCTAGTTAAAGAACCGGGGGCGAGAACCTTTCTTCTTGTCGTCCGCGTCCTCGTCATCATCCGTGCCCGGATCATCCGGCATCCGCGACAGAGGAAATTCAATCGGACGATCCAAATCCTCGTCCTTGGCCTTTTTCTCATCAGACTTGCCGTCCTCGGAGGTGCCATTAGCGGCGGACGCAGGTTCAGCGGCCTGTTTGTCTGGTGTGGCGACTGAAGCGACCTTTTCAGGCTCGTCTGTTTTGGCTTTTTCTGCACCGGCACCTTTTTCAGGTGTCGCGGCAGGGGAAGTTTGATCAGAGGAAACCGAAGCAGCGGGGCCTTCCGGCAAGTCCTTGAGGGCCGGGGCAAATTTCACATCGTCCGTTGTCCCCTCATAGCCTTGCTTCTTGACCGGAGCTGCTGTTGCATTCTTGTCGGGCTGGGCCTTTGGTGCAGTTGCCATCTCATTGGTCGCTTTTGACGGCTCCGCGTTTTGAGGCTCGGCCTTCAACTCAACGACCTTGGCATCGGCAGCCTCTTCCGGTTGTTCATCGGAAGCCTCCTTGGTCTGCGACAGAGCGGTCACAGCCGGTTCGATAGGCTCTGCAACAGGTTCCTGGACTGGTGCAGCCGCAGGCAGAACAGGGGCCTCAAACAGGCTGTCTTCTAAAAGAACACCATCTTCCTCATTGAGGCTGCCCGGCGATGACCATTGGAACGCATCAAGTTTCCCAGTAACAGGCGACACGGCCTGCCATTCCGAAGACACCACACCATCGGCGATCCAGGCCTTGTCCAGCGGTGCCTTAACTGCCCGTGCAAGCCAATCACGGACCCGGCCCTTGTCTCCGGTTTCTGCCTCTTCCACTTCCGCCATCAGGATGAAGGCTGCCCGGGCCGGCTCGGATTGCAGCACTTTTTTCAGCTGTGTGCGGGCCTCTTCAAATTCACGCGCCTCCAGCGCGGCCTTGGCAATCGCAATGGCCCCTTCTGCGGTATTGGCGCGCTGCGCAGCCAGGCTCTTGGCGCGTTTCAGACGATCAACGGCTGAATCGCCCGTACGAACATGGGCATAGGTTTCGGCCAACTCCGGGTGCGGCGACAACCGCCAGGTCGCTTCGATCACTTTCGACGCCTTGCGGATATCGCCACGGCGGGTCGCCAGCCGCGAGGTGATGACAGCGGCCGGCACCAAATCCAGTGCCAAACCATGCGCTTCTTTTGCCAGCGAGAAGGACCGGTCCGGATCGTTGTCTTCCAGTTTGTGGGCAAGCGCGGTGAGGATAACCGCGCGCTGGCGGCGGTAGGCTTTTTTGTCCAGTAGCTTGGACGTGTAATTCCGCTCCAGGGTTTTGAGTGCCTCATCCCAATGATGGGCGACCGCCTGATACCCGAGAACAGCCTTCCCGGCCCACTCAAGACCCGGCGATGCCTTTACGGCCTCTTCCGCGTAATGGCGCGCTGCAACCGGCTCTCTCTGGCGTTCTGCCTCGACAAACAGGCCATGCAGACCGAGAGTCTTTGTATTGGGATCGTCCAGCATGGCTTCAAAGCGCTGCCGCGCTTCGCTGTCCTTGCCGGCCAGCTGCGCCGTTTGCGCAAGAAGAAGTTTTGTCGCCGGTTCTTCGTTCAGCAGCTTGTCTGCATCAAGACCGTAGCGGCGTGCCATTTTGGCATTGCCCGTGCCAAGTGCGATAAGTCCTTGAGACAAGGCTGTGTAGCCTTTGTCTTTGCGCCGCTGCTTGAAGAAACGGCCCGCGATTTGCGGAGACTTCAGGATCGCGCGGATGACACCGACAACGACAAGAAACGCGACGAGAACAAGGCCCACCACAAGGGCAACTACAACCGGCGGCTGTTCCCAGACATAGCCGTTCCAGCTGACCGAAATCGTTCCAGGCAAATCCGCCATCCAGGCAAACCCGAGGGCAGCCAAAAACAGCATGGCGAAAAAGATGAGGACGCGGATCATCGGTGTCGCTCCCAAAGTGCGCCGGAACATCCCGGCAGAATAAACTCGAATCCGGCCGACCTTTGAACGGTCGCCGGCTCAGCTGTCGTTTTTCGCAAGCGCGCTCAGAACTTCCTGAGACGCCTTGTCCGTCAGCGCATCAACTTCAACCCGTGCCTCTGCCCGGTTTGTCCAGTCCGCAGCTGCTTCCTGGCCTGCTTGCGGCAGGTCCTTGGAGGCCGCCAGGGCCGCGCTCAGATCTCCCTTGGAGACAGCATTTTCCATCCGCCGCAAGACGGCATCCGGCCCAGTACCGTCTGCATTGCCCGGCCCGCGCACTGCCACCAGTGACCGGGCACTTGCCAGGAAACTCTGGAGGACGTCACCGGACTCGTCCGGCTCCGCGAAGGTCTGGTAGACGCTGCGGGCAACATTCGGGAACTGCGCAATCAGGATAGACACTGGCTCCACGCCGGTTTTTGCGTTTGCTTCGAGCGCAGACAGGTCCATATCTGCCGGAAGGCCTGCTTTGACGGCTGCAAGTTCGGTTTCATAAGGACGGCCTGAGTCCACCGCCGACTTCAATGCCGACACGGACAAGGCCCGAGCCGCAGTTTCCCGAGCTGTAGCATCACCCATGGTTGATTCAACTTGTGCCAGTCTCTTGGACAAGCTGTCGAGTTCAGCCCGCAAATTTTCAAGCGCGGCGTTGTTGGCTGCACCAACGGACTGAATGTCTGCTGAAAGGCTAGAGAGGGTTTCCGTGGCCCGCGCCTGGCTGTCCGCAAGAGTTTTCAAAGACACATCCGAGGTCGACACTGCCGTTTGCGCAGCTTTCGCTGTTGCCTCGGTGTTTTGCAAACGCGTCTGCAACTCGGTCAGTTGCGTCTCAAATCCTTTGACTTGACCTTCAAGGTCCGTCACGGACCCAGAGAGTTTTTCCGTTTCTGATGTCGCAGCGCTTGTTCCGCCTTCCAGTTCGGAAAGACGGGACTCGATTGGGGCGAGATCAACGGGTGCTGCTGCTTTCACCGTATCTTCCAGGCTGCTCAGCCGGGTTTCCAGCGGCGCCAGATTTACAGGCGTTCCATCTGAAGACGTTGCCGATCCGGACGCCAGATCGGCCTTCAAGGCATCAAAGTCCTGCTTCAAGGCATCGACGGCCCCGGACACATCGGACCCGCCAGACTGTGCAGCTTCTGCCAAGGATTGTTCAACTGCGGAGACTTTGCTCTCCAAATCGGAAAGCGCACCGCGGACGTCTTGTCCGGAAACTGTTGTACCAAGTGCGCTCAGCTGGCTTTCCAGATCCGAGATTTTCCGTTCTGCTGCTGTCAGCGCGCGGGACATCTCCTGATCCTGCTCAGGTGTCAGCTTGACGAGACCGGCCTGATAGAGCCCGAAGCCTCCGCCGAGCACCAGGACGCCGCCGATCACCGCGGCGATCAGAACACCGAACGCTCCAACGCCGCTATTTTCCTGAGCTGCGGGCGGATTGGAGAAACTTGCAGATCCGGATGTTGGTTTCTGCGCCGAACTACTGGAACTGGATGACGGTTTGCTTGTTGCCGCACTTGCCGATGTGCTGCTCGAACTGCTCTTTCCAGCGTCCGTACCCGGTGTCGTTGGCTTCGATGCCGACTGAGAGGACGCGCTACCTGCGGCCGAACCAGCGGGCTTGGAAGCGGTCGACGAAGACGAAGTCGCAGATGACGTCGCGCCCGACGGACGCGTTGGCGATGATGAAGAACTTGTCGTCGGGGACGTTTTCGACTCGGCGGGCTTGGGCGATCCGGATGTCCCGGATGCTGTCGAAGACGGTGATTTGTCGCTCACCTTCTCCGGCTTCAGATCAATTGTGACCGGACGCTTTGATCCGGACGACCCAGAACTGGAGGCGGAGCTTCCCGATTTTGCGGATGAACCGGATCCTTTGCCATCGGATGATGATGTTCCGCCAGGAGTTTTGTTATCACTTGCCATCTATCTCTCTCCCGCACCCAGCCAGTCCCAAGATCTTAACTATACACGTCTCTTTGCAAAGCGGTAGCACCGCGGCAAAGAGTCTTGCGCGCTGCAAAACAACGACTCCCCCGGTTCGGGTTAACACTCTGCTAACAACAGATCGAAGAGCGCATCTTCACGCGGCGCGCTGGCGATATGAACGTCATTAAAGCCCTGGAGACCCGCTGCTGCTTGATCGGAAATTGCGTAGACCGGCAAATTGGAAAAAATGTGTTCTGGCAAATTGGCGGTGAGGAGCCTTGCGAGGATTTCGCCAGTGCGGCGCGAAAACACCAAAACACCGTCATAGTCTTCATTTGCCAGCCCTGAGAAGACAGTCTTCGGCAGGTCCGGAACAGGCTCCATGCGGTAAACTAGAAGGGTCTGGCAAGTGATGCCACCCTTTTCCAGAAGCCCCCCGAGATCGCCGGATCGCTGTTCTGCGGACAGATAACGGACCTTGCGCAAGTCAGATCCAGCTGACGACAAGATCAGGTTGGCCAGACCCGCCACATCGGAATCAGCGGAGCGAACGTCGTCAAAACCCGCCGCCCGACAGGCTGCGGCGGTTTTGTCTCCAACCGTGAAGGTAGGCAGAGAGGTCAATTGTGCCAGCTGTGCGTGATGAGTGATCGCATCAACAGCCCGGCGGCTGGTGAGCGCCAAAGCGTCAACACCGGCAAGATCAAAACTTGGCGGCGGACAGGGGCAAAACTGCAGCAGGGGCATTTCGTCTGCCTCATGTCCCAAGGCCCGCAACCGATCGGCAGTTCTCTTGCAGTCAGGTTGCGGACGGGTCACAAGGAAACGCATCGGCTCAGTGGCTCGAGAGGAACCCGGGCCCCATCTTGGCTTTCAAGGCTTCACCAGCGGCCTGGCCGATTTGAACAGCATCAGCTGCGCGGCCGGAACGCACCTCATCATGAACCTCGGAGCCGTCCGGTTTCAAAACTGTGCCTGTCAAGGTCAACTCGTCGTCGTTCAACAGGGCCAGACCGCCAATCGGGGTTCTGCAGGATCCATCCAGAACCGCAAGGAACGCGCGTTCCGCATCAAGACGGATTTGGGTCTCCCGATCATGGATTGCCTGCAGCATTTCAAGCGTTCGTTCGTCGCCTTCACGGCTTTCGATGCAGATCGCGCCCTGGCCGACAGCCGGCAAAAAATCCTCGGTTTCGAGAAGACTGGTCACCTCATCTTCAAGACCAAGGCGGCGCAAGCCTGCATAGGCGAGCAGTGTCGCGTCCACTTCGCCTTCTGCGAGCTTCCGCAAACGGGTCTGCAAGTTGCCGCGGTACATCACCACATCAATATCGGGGCGAAGGCGTTTGATCATCGCCTGGCGGCGCAGCGAGCTCGATCCAACCACTGCGCCATGCGGCAAATCGGTTAGTGTCTTGGCTTTGGGAGATAAAAATGCGTCCCGAACATCTTCACGTGGCAGGAAGGCGGTCAGAGCCAAACCGTCCGGCAGAACGGTCGGCATGTCCTTGGACGAGTGCACGGCCAGATCAATACGCCCGTCCAGCATGGCCTCCTCGATTTCCTTGGTGAACAAGCCCTTCCCACCGACCTCAGACAAGGGCCGATCCTGGATCTGGTCTCCGGAGGTCTTGATCACCACGATTTCGAAGGCGTCCTCTTGAAGGTCATGGGCAGCCATCAGCCGGGCACGGGTTTCATGGGCTTGAGCCAGAGCCAGCGCGCTACCCCGTGTTCCAATGCGCAAAGGATTTGATTGCAAGGTTTACCGTCCAAATGCTACGCCCGGCTAAAGACGCGCCGGGTCTGTTCGTTCTTTCTGATATATGACCTAGCACAAATAACTGCGGCAAGACCAATGACCTTCGTCAATGAAAATCGAGCGGACACCCGATTAACGGTTCTGGGCATTGAAACAAGTTGCGATGAAACCGCAGCCGCCGTGGTGCGCGGACCGCTCGACAAAAACATTCTATCAAATGTCATCCGGTCGCAGATCGACGAACATACGGAATTCGGCGGCGTGGTGCCGGAAATTGCCGCCCGTGCACACATCGAGATCCTGGACAAAGTTGTTGTCGAAGCGCTCCAGAAATCAAATTGTTCGTGGGACGATATTGATGCTGTGGCCGCAACAGCAGGCCCCGGGCTCATTGGTGGTGTGATCGTGGGTTTCATGACTGCCAAGGCGATTGCCATGGCCGCCGGCAAGCCTCTGGTTGGGGTCAATCACCTGGAGGGCCATGCGCTCACCGCGCGCCTGACAGATGATCTGGACTTTCCGTTTCTGCTACTGCTTGTTTCTGGCGGGCACAGCCAGTTTTTGCTCGTACGCGGGGTTGGCGACTATGAACGCCTCGGAACGACCATTGACGATGCGATTGGTGAAGCGTTCGACAAGACCGCCAAACTGCTCGGCTTGCCCTATCCCGGTGGCCCGCATGTTGAAAAAATGGCGAAAGAAGGAGACGTGACCCGCTTTAAATTGCCGCGACCGCTGCTCGACCGGCCCGGCTTGGATATGTCGTTTGCCGGTTTAAAAACTGCTCTGCGCACGCAGGCCAAAAAGCTGGAACCGGTCGATGATCAGACTGTTGCGGACTTGTGCGCAGCCTTCCAGCGCGCGGTCGCGGACGTGCTCGCAGCGCGGACAAAATCGGCTTTGGATCTTTTCCGGGAACGTTATCCGGAGACTATACCGAGCATCGTCGTGGCAGGTGGTGTTGCTGCCAATCAGGAAATCCGCAGTAGCCTGCTTTCCGCTGCTGACGAGGCTGGCGCCCGTTTCATTGCGCCCCCCATGGCGCTTTGCACGGACAATGCGGCCATGATTGCGTGGGCCGGAATTGAACGCCTGCTGCGCGGCCCGGTCGATGACATGAAGTTACCGCCCCGTCCGCGCTGGCCACTCGATCAATCTAACGCTGGTGTCCTGGGGGCCGGAAAAAAAGGCGCAAAAGTCTAGACGTCCTTAGAGACCAGGTTCCGGCAAGGCACGGATCTGCGCGAGGGCGGCCTGCACTTTCAAATCGAGCATGATCTGACCGATCTCCGCGCTGGCGAGGGACGGTTCTCCCATGACACCGGTTTCGCCGGTCGCGTCCAGAGCCCCGGGAATAGCATTTGCGAGATCGCGTACGCCATCGGCCTTCAGTGCCATGACTTCGGATGTATCCCTTATGCCAGCATGCGTTCCGATCTGCTCTAACCTGAACCCTTGTTCTTGAAGCTCAGCGATTTGCCCGTTTGCCTCAGGGAAATAGTAATCACCGATCTGAAAAACCAGGGCCGGGGCGGACGACCACCAACCACCCCGCATCCGGTCGGCCGCAGCCTGCTGACCACGCTGGGTGCTGCCGCTGTCACCAATGAAATAGACCCTTGAGAACCCATGCTGCAGCAGGCTTTGCGCGGTACTCACCAAGATCTCTTCAAAGGTATCTTCCGATATAGTCAAGGTCCCCGGAAACCGCATATGCCCTGTCGGCGGGTCTATGTCACCCTCAGGGACATAGGTCACAACAGGCGCGACCAGCGTCTTACCGAGCTGTGATGCCAACGCACCAGAGGTATACCGCACCACGATGTTGTGCTTCCCAAGCACCATGTGGGGACCGTTTTGCTCTATTCCGCCTGAGGGAACAATCACTTGAGTATATCCAGCATCCAGCGCCTTCCTGACCTCTGTCCAGGTTAAGTCTTCAAGATGCAAAGAAGGCGGGCTGTAGCCCTCATCAGCCACGCTGTCCTGCGTTGGTCCGAGAAGGCACAAGAGGCACGCTGATATGATGGAGAAGACTTGCTTTACTCGTCTGCTTATCCGCCGCCAGGCCCAAATAAACGGCTTCCACAACATCTCGTGGGACGCGTGAAAAGGATTGGCCTCATGCCCATCAATTCCGAGTTTGAAGGTCTCTTTTTCTTTTGGAATATAAAGCGTCCCGAACAGCCAGTCCCACCAGGAGAAGACCAGCCCCATGTTTTTGTCCCAATGCCGGACTTCGCTGCTGTGGTGAATCTGGTGCATGGCCGGGCTGACCAAATGGCCGCTCAACCAGGCTGGATACGACAGCCAGATATGCGAATGACGCAAGTTGTAGCCGAACAGGTAGAATAGAAAGATCCCTGCGTTGATCCCGAGAATTGTGAAGATGTCAGGCGCCGGCCCGACAAACATCAACCAGAGCGCACGGGCGCCGGCTTCGCAGATGATCACTGCTGCGCCGGTGACGATTAGATCAACGGGCGACATCCGGAATACTGTAAGCGGCGTCAACACCTCTGCAGAGTGATGAACCTTGTGGAACTCCCACAAGATCGGCACTTTGTGCTGCAGATAGTGGGTGAAAAAAACCGCGAAATCGAAGGCCAGCAAGAGCAGAAAGGAAAAGGCAAGAATGGACCAAAAACTATGGTCCGCTGCTTCGCCCGCTTGCAGCGTTGCAGGCTCAACCCAAATGCCATGGATGCTCGTTCCGAGCCAAGCCAAGGGAACAGCAACGAGAACACCCTTCAGCAATGCCATCCAGAAGTAATAGAGATAATCCTGCTTTGCAGACGGGTGCAGATAAATGTCTTTTGGAAAACAGTATTTGAGAAACGCAACGGCGGGTTTGCGGAAGCGATAGACGAAATAGACGATCGCCAGGGTGCTGAAAACATAGAGGACAAAAATACGCTCGCTGGGAACTCCGATCGCCACGACAGACCGAAAAAGGGTCGCGACTGCAATTTCGATGTTTTCCATGACCAACGCCGCTGCGGTTTTCGACACAACAGCGATAGGTCAGACTGGTTAATCTCCGGTTAGGATTCACGTTGACAGGCAATTTTTACCAAGCGTTCTTCTGCAAAAATGAGGTCGAAGTGGGAACCGGTCAAACCGGCTTCTGCGTTAACCGACAACCCGGTGCCCACGTCCACGCATGCAGTTCATAACGATTTGTTTGCGTTCGCCATGCGCGTTGAGAGCACCGCCGCCAGCCCCGATAGCCCCTCCGGCTAAGGCCCCGGCGACCGCGTTCCCGGCAGCATTTTTTCCATCGTCGTCTTCGACAGCTCCCAGCACCCCGCCGATTGCGGCACCAGCCAAAGCAGCCATCTTTGTTTCGTCGTTAAACAAACGCCGCTGTTCGGCAAGGCCTTTACAATCTCCGAGATCCTTCTCGTAGGTATACCCCATCGGACCGTCGACGATCGGCCGGTAATTCGAACCGGTTTGACCGCAGGCCGTCAGACCAACAACCAAGACTGCTGTCACGGGAAAGCGCGGGAAAAGAGTGCCAAAATTCATCAGTGAAGGCTCCGATAAGCAATAGGATGGGTCGAATGACCCCTGCCACGGGAGTTCTGATAGTTGATCCGAATCTCGAACTCAATCATTTTTTATTGTTTTACAATAATTTTTTAACTTTATAATCGTCCAAGTGACGGCTTTAGGCAATCAAATCAGGCAGATATGCAACTTGGTCTTTTTCTGCCCGGGCGGGACTGATACGAAGCAGGCACCACAGCGCGCAGCGGAACCACTGATGAAGATCTTTCACAAAGCCTATGTCTATCTGACCTGCGGACCGGAGCTTTTGGTGTTCGAAGAAGCCGACAATCCGCGGCCGGATCTTCAGGTGCCCGGCGGCACACTGGATCCAGGCGAAAGTTATCTCCAAGGGGCCGTACGCGAATTTTTCGAGGAGACCGGACTAACCTTGGATATCGCTCTCGAATCGTTCGCCGACCAGGATCACTTCATCGACAATGTGCCCGGAATTCTCGATGGCCTTCATCGCAGACGGCATTTTCACGGTACGATTCCGGAAAAACCCGCTGACGAATGGGAACATTTTGAAATGACGCCAAGCGCGGGTGGAGCACCGATCCGGTTCCGCCTGTTCTGGGTAAATTTGTTCTCAGAAGAAGCGCCGCCAGAGACCCGTTTTTTTGAAGGGTTTGGAGCGCAGCTTGAAACATTACGGTCGCGCATGGAAGGGCAGATCAATGGGGGCCGTTAAGTCGATCGGTGTCATCGGCGGCGGCGCCTGGGGCACCGCGCTTGCTTTAACTGCGGCTCGGGCCGGAACTACTGTGCGCCTCTGGGCGCGGGATCCTGCAACAGTCTCTGAAGTCCGGAGCAAGCAGCAGAACACAAAGTATCTGCCGGGGATCACGTTCGATGAAGATCTGAATGCAACCTCGTCTTTGAAAGAAGCCGCCGATGCAGATGCGATTTTGCTTGTGACACCGGCACAATCCACCCGAGCTATCCTGAGTGCTCTCAAAGAGACCAGCACTGTGCGCGGGCCTGTTGTCTTATGCGCAAAGGGCATCGAGCAGACCACCGGCAAGCTTTTGTCGCAGGTGATGAAGGAAGAGCTACCAGGCATAGAACCCGGGGTCTTGTCCGGACCCAGTTTTGCAGACGATGTCGCAAAGGGCCTCCCAACAGCAGTTACCGTTGCCGCTCACACGGCAAAAACCGCTCTGAGCCTTTGCGAAGCGCTGCAATCGCCGTGCTTCCGACCCTATGCGTCCATCGATGTCCTCGGAACACAAATTGGTGGTGCGCTTAAAAACGTCCTTGCCATCGCGTGTGGTGCAGTGGCCGGAAGAAAACTTGGCGCCAGTGCGCAAGCAGCATTGACGGCACGCGGATTTGCAGAACTGAACAGGCTTGGCAGCGCGATGGGGGCACAAGGCGAAACCCTGACAGGCCTGTCCGGTCTGGGTGACCTTGTACTGACCTGCTCCTCTACTCAGTCGCGCAATTTCTCATTTGGAATGCGGCTCGGTGAAGGCTTTATGGCCTCGGAGCTGATCGCCGCCGGCGGCAAGCTGGCTGAAGGGGCATACTCGGCGCAAGTCGCGGTCAAACTGGCTCAAAAGCATGAGATCGAGGTACCCATTTGTGACACCGTAGCCCGGATGGTCAGCGAAGATATGACGATTGACGAAGCTTTGAACACCCTCATGGCCCGGCCGCTGAAATCAGAAACTGACTTTTTCTGAGACGCTTAGCACTGAAAGACACATCAACATGAATAGGCTGCCCATCCCGGCAGCCTTGTCTTCATGAGTTTATGTTTTGAGGCCCTTTTTTGCTGTTTCCAGCCCCTTTTGGCCTGCCTATGCCAAATGGCTGCAGCGATATGGCCCGTTATAAAGACGAAAAGGGCGAAGGCCGCTCGATGATGCAAAGACTGCGGCGGAGCCTGGGCTAGAAGTTCTGGGTCGGGAGTGTTGCCGCTCAGGATCTCGGGCGCAGCGCCTGTCAAAACCAACATGCCCACCCCGCTCACCATAAGAATCACAGGCATAACCCGCAGAAAGCCATGAACCATGTTCGCGGCCCAGTCTATCCCTTTTGATGGATGCCCAATCGTCGAAGCCTGTGCTCCTGCGACAAACCAAACGGCTAAACGGACCAGGGACAACAATCCGGCAAGCAATCCAGCCGCGAGATGGATCCTGAGAAACTCTCCGCTCAGGGATGGTATCTGCTGCGCCCCGTAGCCCGTCGCAAGCGCCAACGCCACGAAAACTGCAATCAACCAGTGAAGGGTTCGGTTTTTCGAGACGGCTCGAACCATCATGACCCGCCCTCCTGTTCGATCGGCACGTAGAGCGCTGCATGAAACACAGTTCCCTTGAGCGCGCCTGCAGCGCCGCTCTCGCGGTATTTTTGGATTGCCGCGGCGTAGTCATCGGCGCTCTCCCACCTTGCAACATTCACAAGCTGGAATCTCGCTTTCGGCATGATTGATCTATGAAGCTGGGTTTCGATGTAGCCCGGCTGTGTCTTCAGGAAAGCTCGCGCAGACCTCCAGCCTTCTATCGTTGTTTCAACCTGGTCGGCTGGCACTTCAAACGTGTTGATGAGTGTGACCGGTTCTTTGGGCGGCATCTCCTGCGCTGGAGCTTGGGAAGAGATTGAAAGAGCCGATGTGGCAGCGGCGAGAGTGCGTCTGGTTCGTTTACTGAGCATTTGCGATCTCCATTAAATAGCAAGCTATATTTATTTATATAGTATGCTATGTATCGTATATGCAAGGCATGGCATTTGAAAAAAATTCTTCAGCCGGCTATCTGGCAAATCATATGGCGCGCCTGTTTGCGTCCGGCCTTCAACGGCGGATCAAACCCCTCGGGCTTGCGACCGGCCAGTTCCCGGCTCTTCTGGCGCTTTGGCAAACGGAAGGTCAAACCCAGAAAGACCTTGTCGCCGCACTCGACATTGAGCAGGCAACTCTAGCAAACACCTTGTCCCGTATGGAGCGCGACGGTCTCATCATACGCAAACCGTGTGACGAAGACGGCCGGGTTCAGCGCATCCATCTCACCCCCAAGGCGCGCGCGCTCAAGGACGATGCCATCGATGCCGCCATGGCTCAAAACGCCGTTGCGCTGGACGATTTTACGGAAGAAGAGATTGCGCAGTTTCTGGAGTTTATGCGCCGGGCAATTGCCGCAATGCAGTCCGGCTGAAGTCCCCCGCCTCACGCTGGCTGGATAAGATCCCATTTGTTTCCAAACGGATCCTCAAACACTGCCACTGTGCCATAAGGTTCCCGCCGCGGGGCCTCCAGAAACTGGACACCCTTCTTCGACATAGCGGCGTAGTCCCGATCGAAGTCATCGGTCGTTAAAAACAAGAACACCCGCCCGCCGGTCTGCTTGCCGATGGCCGCCTGCTGCTCCGGCCCATCTGCCTTGGCAAGGAGAAGCCGCGTTTCCGTGCTTCCAGGAGGAGCGACGAGCACCCAGCGCTTGCCAGGCTCCAACTCCGTGTCTTCAATCAGCTGACATCCGAGCACTTTGACGTAGAATTCCAACCCTTCGTCATAGTCCGGCACGAGAAGTGATACGGCGCTGATAAACTGTTTCATGAAGACGCTATCCTGCGGGAACGGAGTTCGCACCGCTATCACGGGCAACAGTCATTTCCAACGCCGCATTTGCAAGCATCCAAAGGAGTTCTCACCCCTAACCTGCTGCGGCCTGCCTGGATCAGGCTGCCTTGTCTTGACCGTTCTCCCAGATATCGCTACTCAAGAAGTCGTTGACCGCCTCACTCAAGGAACTGCTCACATCCGCCAAGACCCGGCTGAGCTCTTCAACCTCATTGGAACTGCCGCGTGTTTCCGTGATGGCGTCCTGTAGGACATTGACGTTTTCAGTGGCGCTTCGACTGCTTTGGGCCGCGCGCGCCATGGCCTCACTGATTTCACCCGTTGCAGCGCCTTGCTCCTCGACAGCGGAGGCTATTCCCGCGGTCACCTCTTCAACCGTATCCATGTGCTGTCCGATGGACTGGATTGCCTCTACCGCACGGTTGGTGGACGATTGAACGGCTGCAACCTGAGATGAAATCTCGTCTGTTGCCTTTGCAGTTTGTGTCGAAAGTTCTTTCACCTCAGCCGCCACGACGGCGAAGCCTTTCCCGGCCTCACCGGCACGGGCGGCTTCAATTGTCGCGTTCAACGCAAGAAGGTTGGTTTGCTCTGCAATATCCCGGATCATATTGATGACGTCGCCAATCTTTTCCGCCGTTCCGGCGAGTTCCTTGACATCGGTATCCGTGGACTTTGCCGTCTCCGCAGCACCGCGGGTGATGCTCAATGCGCGCGTTGTGTGTTGATTAATCTCCTGAATGGAAATCCTGAGCTCCTCGGCAGCGGACGCGGACGACTGAACGCTGTCGTCAGACAGACGTGCCGCTGCGAGCGCTCCATCAGCGGAGTCAGAAGATGCCTCCGCAATCCCCACCAGTTTTTCAGACGTCGCACTCATCACATCAGTTTGCGTCGACAGCTGCGACTGGATGTCGGAGATCTGAGTTTTGAAACGACTGATCAGCCTGTCCATCTCGGATCGACGCACGTCTTCCTGCGCACGGCGTTCCTGCGCCGCGGCCTCACCTCGCTTGACTTCAAGGGCGTTGTCGCGAAACACTTTCATCGCCCGTTTCATGTCTCCAAGCTCATCAGCCCGGTCATCATTTTCGACCACAGTGTCGAGGCGTCCGTCGATCAGGTCCCGAATATTGCCGATCAATAGTCCAAGCGGGCGGGTGAAGGTCAATGCCAGCAGATATCCGCCCACTCCGGCAAAGGCGAACAAGACAACACCCGCAAGCCCCATCCAGAACTTCAGGTCTGTCAACGGCGTCATCGCTTCCGTTTCGTTCTGCATGGCCAAGATGGCCCATGTCACCCCACGATGTTCGAAGGGTTTGCCAACCTGGATGAAGAGGCCATCCCGGTGCGCGGGAGCGATACCGACATGGGTTTGCCCGTTCAAGGCCCGAACAGACGCGTCATTTTCAAGCTTTGTGGATAGTATGTCGTTCTCGTCCGTGAACCTGGAATTGTTCCGCAGGAACCCGTTCGCCCCGACAATCAGCGTTTCGCCGCTATCCCCCAATCCTGCCGAGCGGTTCATGAGTTGATTGATCCGGTCGATCGGCATTTGGAAAACGAGAACTCCGGCTTTCTTGCCATCTTTGATCATTGGTATGGAGATAAAGCTGGCCGGCGCGCCATGACTTGGCCCATAAGGAGCAAAGTCAAAGAAATGGATCGCATCCGCAGGACCATCATTTGCCGCACGAAACGCTCGCCCGAGATCGGTATCAGACCACGGACCACCCGCCGTGAAATTGGTGGCGTAGTCTTCTTCCTTGAAGACCGTATAAATCAGGTCACCATTCGGGTTGAACAGGAAAACATCGTAGTAGCCGCGTTCAAGCAAAAACTCACGAAACCAGGGATGAAACTCTGCATGAGCGGCATCGTAAGCGGTTTCACCTCCAGCTGTATCAAGGAGATGTTTTTCTCCAAGCGGATGTGGATTGTCGCGAATATAGGCAGCCTTCAGGATCTCTGTATGATCGCCTTGAATCTCTTGCCAGGCACCATCAAAGGCTGACAGTGCATCGTGCGCGAACGGGAGCGTACTGACGAGCTTCAAATCTGCTTCGATGGTGTGCAAATAGTCTGATAGCTCGCTGACCCGATTGGTTGCAATCGCTTCCAACCGGCTCTTTGTCAGCTTTTGAATTTCGCTGGATGCAGAAAAATAACTGCTGAGGCTAATGCCCGCGCCAACTGCCAGTGCAAAACCCAGTATTGCAGCAGGAATCTTAAAACGAATAGACAAACGATCCCACATGGAACCCTCCCTGATTACACGCGAGGGTTGGTGATCACGGTTAATACAATATTAAATCAGTGGTTGTGTTATTTAAATTTTATGCAACCTCCGCATATTTCTCTAAGGCCGCACCAGAAAGAGGTCAGGGAGGTCGATATAAATTCGGGTAGTTTGAAATTACCCTCAAAACAATTCGGCGTTGGGGTGCAGTCTGCGATCCCCGAATCCGATCCCCATAAACTACTGCGCGCGGCGGTAGACGGATACGTTTGTAAAGCTGGCAACGTCGACGAGGTGGACCGTTTGGGTCACTGTCAGCGTACGCCCATCTTCGGAAAGTTCCCGCTCTGCTTTCATGATAGTGAGACCTCCTCGCCGGGCCTCGGACACCAGATTGCGGTCATTTGCAAAGACCAACCGCATGGCATCGACCAAGCCACTCTTCCCGAGTTTGACTTCAGGCCCGTCCGGAACGGCTTCAAAGGTGTCGTTGGTGACATCACCATCGGCCGAAACCTGATTCATGGTGAAGACCGCCATACCGAAGTTGTCCTCAATCTTTAGCGTTGCGCTTTTGGGCGGATCACCTTGCTCAAATTCGCTGGCTTCGGAATCAAGGATCCAGGTGCCAAGAAACGGAGCAATTTTGTCTTCGATCATAACGGTCTCAGGTCAAACAAAGGAAAAGCCGCCACCGGGATACCTGGTGACGGCCTTGGGTGCAAACAAGGATTTGCTTAGCCCTTAAGAGCGTCCAGCTCCGCCACGATGGCATCGCCCATTTCGGCAGTCGATACGGTCGCTTCGCCTTCAGCTGCGATGTCCTTGGTGCGCAGGCCTTTGTCCAGAGCGTTGGCGATGGCCTTATCCAGAAGATCAGCCGCTGCAACCTCCTCAAAGGAATAGCGCAGAGCCATTCCGAAGGATGCGATCATCGCAATCGGGTTGGCGGCACCCGTGCCGGCAATGTCCGGAGCAGAGCCGTGGACCGGCTCATAAAGCGCCTTGCGCTTGCCGGTCTTGGCATCCGGCGCACCAAGCGAAGCGGATGGCAACATGCCCAAAGACCCGGTCAGCATGGCGGCAACGTCTGATAGCATATCGCCGAACAGATTGTCGGTGACGATCACGTCGAACTGCTTCGGCCAGCGCACGAGCTGCATGCCACCGGCATCCGCCAGCATGTGCTCCAGAGTGACGTCTTCAAAGCCCTTCTTGTGGGTTTGCGTAACGACTTCGTTCCAGAGGACGCCAGACTTCATCACGTTCCGCTTTTCCATGGATGTGACTTTGTTATCCCGGGTGCGTGCCAGCTCGAATGCGACCTTGGAAATGCGCTCGATTTCGTAGGTGTCATAGACTTGCGTATCGACACCGCGTTTCTGGCCGTTGCCGAGATCGGTAATTTCCTTCGGCTCTCCGAAATAGACGCCGCCGGTCAGTTCGCGGACGATCAGTATGTCGAGACCTTCAATCACGTCTTTCTTGAGCGACGATGCATCGGCAAGTGCCGGATAACAAATCGCCGGGCGCAGGTTGGCAAACAGCTCCATGTCCTTGCGAAGGCGTAGAAGACCGGCTTCCGGGCGGACTTCATAAGCCACGTTGTCCCACTTCGGACCGCCCACCGCACCGAAGATCACAGCGTCAGCCGCCATGGCTTTCGCCATGTCTTCTTCGGAAATGGATTGACCATGCGCGTCATAGGCGGACCCGCCCACAAGACCTTCGTCGGTTTCAAAAGCCATGCCGCCTTTGGCGTTGAACCAGGCAATGACCTTTTTCACTTCGACCATGATTTCCGGGCCGATGCCGTCACCCGGCAAAAGCAGCAAGTTTTGAGAGCCCATTTGGCGTACCATCCCGCAGATTATAGAAACAGATGGCGATGGGTTACCGCGCTTACCGCTTTCTGGCAAGGCACGGGGTGTTGCAAAGAACTCAAGCAACGCAGACACAAAGGTCAAGCGCACCGCGTAGTTTTAAGCAGACCTCAGTGCACGGGCTGCTGGAAAAATTGTCCGAGCGTCGCTTCGGCAATGCTAACCGAATTGCCCTTCGCTTCACTTTTCAAGCTTGCGATCTGGCGGCCCAGTATGTCCTTACGATCGACACTCAGGCCGACCGGCAAGTGCAAGATGGCCGCCGAACAGCGCAGAAGCGGAAACTTCCTTGGAATGCCATGACGGTCAGACGCCTCGATGTATCCCTGAAGCCGGTCCGCCGGATCGTAGAGGCTCTCTGCCTGGTGACGGAATTCTTCCTGCAAATCATGGACCATGCGCCGCATTTCTTCCGACGTCCGCCCGCGGGCGCCAATGAAAAAATCGTCCCCGCCAATATGCCCGGCAAAGACGTTCTCGCTGGTCGCCATGCGCTTCATTAATTCGGAAAACAGCAACAACGCCCGGTCTCCGAGGGTGAAACCGTAGGCATCATTGAACGGTTTGAAGTTATCGAAATCGAGATAACAAAATGACCGCTCAATATCAGGGCTTTGGGCATCGTTCTGGACATACTGAATGATCAGCGCGTTGCCCGGCATTTTGGTCAGCGGATTTTGGTTTTCCGCTGCCCGCATCCGGACTTCGTTTGAGATCTTCAGCAAGGATGTCGTTGTCAGAAAGCCGCTGTATTTGCCGTTCTTCGTGATGATGATGCCACCGGCCTCATCATCTTCATCCGCGACCATCGCGACGAGCTGATCCAGCGGTGTATTGACGTTGGCCACCGGACACCGGTGTGTAAAAGCTGCCAGGCTGTTGCTCATCACCGGGTTAAGCAACAGATCGCGGCCAAAGGGCATGTAGACAAACGTCTTGATATCCTTTTCCCGAATCAGGCCGCGGGGTTCGCCGCTCGAGTTGATCACCGGAATGAACGGATTGGCCCGGCCGGCCCGCAACAGATTGAGGACTTCCTCCATCCGGGCGTTGTCCTGCAGCGGCACCAACGGCCGGATCTCCCGGGCCACCAGGTCAGCGTCGTCCCGCGGCATCATTGGTGCCCGTTTCAAAGCTGTGGCCACAACCGGATAACGGATTTCCGCTTCCTCCAGATCCTGGAACGGCCGCGACACCAGATACCCCTGGATCAAGTCGCAGCCGATTGCCTTGCAAACCGCGAGTTCCTGCGTGGTCTCAACACCTTCTGCAACCACACGCATACCGAGAACATGGGCGATATCGACGACGGTTTTAACCATCAGCCGCTTGCGGGAGTCGGCGTTGATTGACTGGATGAAGAACCGGTCGACTTTCAGAATATCAGGCTCGACCTCATACAAGGATTTCAGCTGCGCGTATCCGCGGCCATAATCGTCGATGGCAAAACCGAATCCGAGTTCGCGCCCGCGTTTGGTGAACGCATTCAACCGGCCTGTCTCATTGACGTCCCCTGTTTCGCTAACCTCCAGGATAATCTGCGCGGCGGATAAATCACCCTCGTCCAGCAGAAGCCGGGTCTCGTCGAACAAAAAGCCCTCGACATCCAACAAGCGGGCATCGACGTTCAGGAAAAGTTTTGTCTTGCCTCGATTGGGCATGGTGACAAACTTCCGGATCGCCTTTTTCCTCAAAAGACATTCCAGCTCGACCAAAACACCGGAATCTGCCGCGAAATCAAAAACATCACAGGGCGTTTGAAATCCCAGTTGCCCCACATTGCGCAGCAATGCTTCAAACCCGTATCCATCGCCAGAATGCGCATCAACTATGGGCTGAAACGCATAATCGAGGAGCGTTTCTGCGCTTTCAAGGAACGCATGCGCACTTGGAAATCCATTCAGCAATGGGACGAACGCCGGTTGTGCCGTCATAGAGTAAGCCTTGTTTTTCAAGGTGTTGACGTTTGAAGCTTATCTGTGGCGCACAGCCAATGTGTGTAACTTAGACGGCGAAATTACTTGTTGGTTATCAATTGGTTACGGCGACAAAAAAGCGTTTCAATCCAGCATCTTGAGATTGTTAAAATTGACACTATCCCGTTTGCGTTCCGAAGCCGGTGCGTTTTTTGGAATACGATGTTTCCACGCCGTTAATTTTTATCATGAAGCCGTCAATTCTATTGTCCCCGCGCTGCATAGGATCCCATCAAATAACACCCAACGCCTGAAGCATCAGGTTCAACGCAAGAGCCGTCATCACCCATCGGAATCCCTTTTTGAACGCCTGCTCATTCATTCGCCCAAGAAGTTGGCTGCCTGCAAGCGTTCCGAGAAATCCACTGGCGATCATCGCAACAATAAGTCCCAGCCAGGGTGCGAATGCGAATCCCAGAAGGCCGAATGCGACAATCTTGAAGACGTGCATCATCATGGCCGTAATCGCTTGATTCGCCACGAATTGATGGCGTGTGAGACCGAGTGTGGACAGCACGGATCCGCCAATCGGTCCTGCAGCACCGAAAAACATGGAGAGAAACGTCGAGGCAAAACCGGCACCGGCCATGGCCCGTTTTTTCATACCGCTCAACTTCGGCGGCTTGCCCCAAACCACCCAGACGACAAACAGGGCGATCCCTGCTTTCAAGATTGCCGCCGGCAACTGAACTGCGATCGAACCTCCAAGCGCAGCCCCTCCTGCAGCTCCAATCGCAAACCAAACCGCAATCAGCCAATCGACATGTTTGATCTGAACCAGTGCCCGGCCTGCATTGGAACCGAACTGGACGACGCCGTGCACGGGAACCAGGGCATTGAGAGGCATGACCAGCGCCATGATCGCAATCAGAGCGATCCCGCCGCCCAAACCGACGGCAGCCGTCAAAGCGGATGTAAAGAAGCTGCAAGCGATCAGCAGCAGCGTTGCAAGCGAAGAAAGATCTTGCGGAATGAGGAGATCAACCAGGCTCACGCTGTTACGACCACCGTGTGTTTGCGTAGTTCAGCGCCTCGCGAACATCGAGCTGCCGCGTGGAGTTGCCACTGCGCACATAAAAGATCGATGATTTGCCTTCTTCTAGGTAAACCGCGCGCGGCGCCGGCCGGATGATGATCATCGCAACATCTTCCCCGCCAACGCCAGAAAAAACCGTGTGAATATAGGGGCATAAATCGCCCCCAAGGTTCTTCGAGACGATATCGTTCACCGTGCGCTCGAAGGCATCGTTATCGGGACTGCGCAGGGTCGCAAGATCCTTTGCCAAACCGAGCGGTTTGCCGTGATCATCAACACCAACGATCAAGTGCCCGCCTTCGGCATTGAAGAACCCAGCGATTGTTTTCGCAATCACCTTTTCAAGTCCGCGATTGATTCTGTTTTCCTGAACATCCCACCGAAGTGACGATTTGAACTCGACCCGGTCGGTCTCTCCTTGCGCAATCAATTGCGGAACAAGCGCGATTTGTTCCTCACGAAGGGATTTGTACGCCTCACTCGCCCGCAGATAATTGCGGGTGAAAACACCGAAGGCGAGACCCACGATGGCACCAACGAGTGTGTAGGCTACCGCAACGTCCCAGTGACGTGGCAGCAGCACAAACCACAAACGGGCGTTCAAGAACTCAATGAGCAGCGGCGCTGTTTCTGAAAAGCGCGCCAGTTCCCACCAAACCACCACCAGATTGAGTGGATGAATAACAAGAACACCGACGATGGCACCAACAAGGACATAGGTCGGGATGATCGGAAGGCGGGACGAGAGAAAGGACACGGCAGGAACCCGAAATGAAAACGCCGGAAGAACTCCGGCGTTTTCTAGTACAAATGATCAGGCTGCGCGCGGCATTGCCGTTTCAACCAGTTTGACCCAATAGGAACAACCAACTGGGATGAGTTCGTCATTGAAGTCATAGGCCGGATGATGCAGCCCTGCGCTGTTGCCGTTGCCCGCAAAGATGAAAGCGCCCGGACGTTCTTCCAGCATAAAGGAGAAGTCTTCCCCCCCCATCATCGGGTCAATCGATCGGTTGACCTTGCCTTCTCCAGCGATGGTCTCGGCAATACCAGCTGCAAAGTCGGTCTGCTCATCGTGGTTGGCCGTAACCGGATAGCCGCGCAGGAACGTGAGCTCGGCAGAGGCGCCAAATGCATCGGCAACAGAGGTTACGATCTTATTCATGCGCTCTTCCGCCAAATCCCGCATCTGCGGGCTCAAGGTCCGGACCGTACCGCGCAAGGTGACTTCCTGCGGGATCACGTTAAACGCATTGCCGCCGTTGAAGACAGTGACCGAAACAACGATAGAATCCAGCGGGTTGGCATTCCGGCTCGCAATCGTCTGCAGGGCATTGACCATGTTCGTGCCGGTTACGATCGGATCAATGGTTTCATGCGGCTTGGCCGCATGGCCACCGCGCCCGGTGATGACGATCCGGAACTCATCGGTCGCGGCCATGATCGGTCCTTTGCGGATCGCAAACTCGCCAACCGGCATGCCCGGGAAATTGTGCATGCCATAAACTTCATCGATCGGCCAACGGGTCATCAGACCATCATCGATCATGGCTTTTGCGCCAGCGCCGCCTTCTTCGGCCGGCTGAAAGATCACGACGACCGTGCCGTCGAAATTGCGGGTTTCTGACAGATACTTTGCAGCACCCAGAAGCATTGCGGTGTGGCCATCATGACCGCACGCATGCATCTTGCCCGGGACTTTCGAAGCGTAGGGTTTTCCGGTGATTTCCTCGATCGGAAGTGCATCCATGTCTGCGCGCAGTCCGATCGTCTTGCCAGCACCGCCGTTCTTGCCCTTGATCACGCCGACAACACCGGTTTTGCCGATGCCAGTGACAACTTCATCCAGACCGAAGCTTTCCAAGAGCTCGGCAACCTTGCCGGACGTGCGGACCGTTTCGTAGAGGATTTCCGGATTTTCGTGAAAGTCGCGGCGCCACGCTGTGATCTCATCAGCCAGATCTGCGAGGCGATTTACGATGGGCATGAAGAACTCCTTGAAAAACTTCAGCTTTGAAGGGGTGTCCGCGTCAGCGCAAGATGTGCGGCCAAAACGGAAGAGACTGTCAGTTGGTGGAAAATGTCACACATGCGAACGGTTTGGCAAGGATGTCCGTGCCCGAACCGGACTTCAGGATTGTTTTTCCGCCATCTGGTAGACGCGCGTATTCTTTATTTCGTTATCCTCCAACTGACCGACAACAGGCACTTGGTATTCGGTCAAGTGCTTGAGCCGTTCCTTCGGCAGATAAGACCGGCCCGGATCACCGACATAAACCTCGATTCCGGCCTCAATCAGCGCGTCCAAGAATGTCATAACCTGAGCGGCCATGTGCCGGTCGTAAAACACGTCCCCGCAAAACACGACTTCAACATCCGGAACAGCGGACCGGGTGATATCTCCCTCGGCGAACGTTGCGACCACGCCATTCAAGTCCGCGTTAATCCGGGACGCCGCGATGGCAAATGGGTCAATGTCGACCCCATGACAAGAGCCGGCACCTGCCATTTTTGCCGCAATGGCAACAAGACCGGACCCGCACGCAAAATCCAACACGCGCTTCTGATAAACCACTTCTGGGTGATCGAGCACGTAGCGGGCAAGACCTTGACCTCCCGCCCAAGCAAACGCCCAGAAAGGGGGAGCAAGGCCAAGCTCGCCAAGCTCCTCTTCGGTTTTTTGCCAAAGATCCATTGCCTCATCTGCAACATGAAGAGAGATCTCTTCCGCATGCGGCACGGGCCGTATCCGGGTTTCTTCCCGGATAAACTTTTCACGATCGGTAATTCGGGCCAAAAGCGCTTCCAAAAACCGGGTGTCGGATCAGGCTGGCTTGGACATTCCGCCCATTTCGCAGACGATCTTCCATTCCTCTTCCGTGACAGGCTGAACGGAAAGGCGCATGGATGTCACCAAGGACATTTTTTCCAAACGCGGCTCCGCCTTTACCTGAGCCAGTGTCACCGGGTTCGGCATATCGCACACGGCCTTGAAGTCCACACATTCCCAACGTGGATCATCCGTTGTGGTATCTGGATGAATCTCGCTGCAGACCTCAACAACACCGACGACTTCCTTGCCGATATTGGAGTGATAGAAGAAGGCTTTATCGCCAATGTCCATGGCGCGCATGTTATTGCGCGCCTGATAATTGCGAATGCCGTCCCATTGTTCACCGGCATCGCCCTTGGCTTTTTGCTGCTCCCAAGACCACTTGTCCGGTTCGGATTTGATCAACCAGTACTGCACTTAAGCATTCTCCGGATTTTTCACGACCCAATTCCAGGGCCGGATTTCAACGTTCTCAAATAAACCGGCTTTTGCGTAAGGGTCTTCCTCGGAGATCGCAAGCGCTTCATCCCGGTTGGCTGCTTCAATCACCACAAGGGACCCCGTCATGTTGCCATCGTCATCCAGAAACGGCCCAGCTGCCTTCAGGCCATGTCCCATACCTTTCAAGAAGGCGAGATGTGCTTCGCGGTTATCGAGACGTGTTTGCAGGGCACCGGGTTTGTCAGTGCAGATCAGGGCGTAAAGCATTGACGGTTTCCCATTAGACAGAATGAGGCTGAACCTAGTGCCCCGCCCTCACAAACTCAATGCCGCCGGAGCGCCCTACGGTACACTGGTGCAGCAAAACAGACGTTTCATTCCAATCACGATTGCGACGACGGTGTCCCGGAAGGCGTTCGGAAATCCGGGTGAGAGACCATCGTTTCTGAAAATTGCTCGACAAGCGGATTGTATAGGTGTTTCTTGGCGCTCCCGGCCATCATCTTCCCGCCGGGCGTTGTGAGATTGGATTTTCATGTCTATTGGATTTGTGCGCTCGGCCGTTGTGCTGGGCCTTTTGGCTGTTGTCGGTCCCTTCGCCATTGATCTCTATCTGCCGGCCATGCCGCAGATCGTGGCTGATCTGAACACGGACGATGCCGCAGTCCAGTTCACGTTCACCGTATATTTTATCGCGTTTGGCTTGGCGCAGCTGATCTATGGCCCGCTTGCCGACCGATATGGCCGGCGCCTGCCCGTGTTTCTCGGCCTCATCATCTACATCATCGGATCCTTGATGTGTGCCTGGGCCGCGGACGTTGACGCCTTGACGCTCGGCCGGCTGGTTCAGGCGATTGGCGCGGGCGCCCCCATGGTGATTGTCCGTGCCGTTGTCCGCGATCTGCATACCGGCACAGAGGCAACCCGACTTATGGCCTTGGTCATGCTGGTCTTCAGCGTCTCGCCGATGCTGGCACCACTGGCTGGCAGTGTGCTCATCACATTTGGCAGCTGGCGTTTGATTTTTCTAACGCTTGGCGTTCTGGCTTTCGCATCGATGGTGATGATCTTTTTTCAGCTTCCGGAAACACTGCCGCCCGAGCGGCGTAGCAAGATTGACGCGGCAGCGCTTGGCCGCAGCACGATTTATCTCTTCGGCGACGCCCGCTTTTTGGGGCTGACTTTGATTGGCGGATTTGCATTGGCGAGCTTCTTTGTGTTCATCGCCGCTGCGCCGCTGGTTTATATGACCCAATACGAGCTCACACCGACTGGTTTCAGCATCGTCTTTGCGATCAATGCGGTCGGTTTCTTTGCTTCGTCTCAGTTCGCCGCCCCCTTGGGCGAGCGCTTCGGCATGGCCCGTGTTGCTTTTGTGGGTGTGGGTGGTTTCACGGCGGCGACAACGACGCTGTTCATCTTGGTTTGGTCGGGAATAGACGGCCTGCCGGTCCTGATGGCGCTTTTGTTCGTTGCAAACTCGTTCCTGGGCCAGGTTATTGCACCAACAATGGTCATGGCTCTTGAAGACCATGGGGAACATGCCGGCATGGCGTCCTCGCTCGGCGGCACGCTGCAGATGGTGGCGGGCGGTGTTATGATCGGCCTCTGCACACCGTTCTTTGATCGAACCGCCCTGCCGCTGACAGGGGCGATCGCCGCCTGCGCCATCATCACTTTGGCGCTTGCGCTTGTGACATTCAGGCCGGCACGCCGTGGAGACGCCCCGGCAGAATAATTTGGCTCAGGTGGCGCTACCGATCCTCGCGAAACAGGGTTGGCAGCCTTGTTGTTGCGCAATCAACCTGCTGCCCTCGCAGCAATAATCGCTTGTCAGTCACCGGAAGACCTGATGACCTCACACCAATACGCCAGCTTTTTCGAAATTCGGATCCAAAACTGATCTGTGAGCCGAACAAGAAAGCGGGCTGACTTGAAAGAAGCGCGAATGTCAGAAGCAGATTTCCCGGTGACCGAATTTGAGGGTCGCGCTGATCGAGCTCAGCGCTTGATGCGTGAACAGGATTTCGACGCACTCCTGTTCACCACGGAGGCCGAAGTCCGATATTTCACAGGGTTTCGGACGCTCTTCTGGCAAAGCCCGGCACGGCCCTGGTTCTGTATACTTCCCCGAACCGGCAAACCCATCGCCGTCATCCCGCAAATCGGCGCACATCTGATGGCGAGCACGTGGGTCGATGATATCCGGACTTTTGCGGCGCCCCACCCAACGGACGAAGGGGTCAGTCTCTTAAGCGATGCGCTCAAACCGTTCAAAGTCATCGGCATGCCGATGGGCCGAGAGAGTTCCCTGCGCATGCCGCTTCACGATTTCGAACGGGTCAAGGAAAGCGTTCCCGGCACCGAATTCCGGAACGCCAGCGCGCTTGTCCGGGCGGTGCGTCATATCAAGTCGGAAGCAGAAGTTGCGATCCACCGCGAGATCTGTCAGATCGCTTCGCGCAGCTTTGAAAGCGCGGCCAACCTGTTTCACGAAGGCCAAAGCCTGAAAAGCGCCTTTCGAAGGTTCAAGATTGATCTTCTGGAGCGCGGCGCGGACGACGTGCCATATCTCGTCGGTGGAGCAGGTCCGGGCGGGTATGGCGATGTGATTTCGCCGCCCACCGATGCGCCGCTGAATGCTGGCGATGTGCTCATGCTCGACACAGGCGCGGTCAAGAATGGCTATTTCTGTGACTTTGACAGGAATTTTGCGATCGGCCATGCCGGCGATACTGTCCAGCAAGCGCATCGCAAACTTGTCGAAGCAGTGCATGCGGCGGCCGCCATTGCCCGGCCGGGCAAAACCTGCTCGGATCTTTTCACCGCGATGACCGATGTGCTTGGACAATCAGACGGAGATGTCGGCCGGATGGGGCACGGGCTCGGCATTCAGTTGACCGAAACCCCGTCCCTCACCGCGTTCGACAAAACGGTCCTTCAGGAACGCATGGTTCTGACCCTCGAACCCGGCATTGATCTTGGTGACGGCAAGATGTTGGTACACGAGGAAAATATCGTCATCCGCGACGGCGCACCGGAATTCCTATCGACGCCTGCGGATCTGGAAATACCGGTCATTCAATAACAAGAGCGCACGACATGAACCTCAATTTCCAAACAGACGCAGGACTTGCACACAAAGCCGCCCTTGGGCTGATCGTTCTGCAGGCGGACGAAACGATCGAAAATGAATTCCGGCCCTTGTTCAACATCGACGGCGTGACCTTAAATCACACCCGCATCGAAAGCGCCCCGGAAGTCACAGCCGAAACCCTGATGCGGATGAAAACGCAACTGACAGGAACTGCTGCGCTTCTGCCAGGCGCCCGCGAATTGGATGTCATCGGCTATGCCTGCACATCGGCGTCGACCGTTATCGGCTCGGAGGAAGTTGCCAAAGCCGTTCAAGAAGCTCATCCGGCCGCCAAAGTGACCAACCCGGCCGCCGCGGTCCTAGCCGCGCTTGAGCACTTGAACGCAAAAAAGATCGGTGTCGTAACGCCGTACATCGCCGAGGTCTCTGAGGCCGTGGTGACTCTTTTGGAAGACAACGGTCTTACCGCTGTGAAAGTCGGGTCCTTCGGCCAATCCGAAGAAGCCGTGGTCGCCCGGATTTCACCAGCCTCGACGATGGATGCCATTTGTTCAGTCGGAAAGGACCAGGACGTGGATGCCGTATTCGCCTCCTGCACCAATCTACGGACCTTCCCGGTGATCGAGGCCTGCGAAGCAAAACTCGGCAAGCCAGTCATCAGTTCCAACTCCGCACTCGCTTGGCACATGATGCGGCTTGCCGGACTTGAAACCAAAGGACGTGGACCGGGCCGCCTGTTTGATTGATCGGAGAAACCGTCGCCTTTCAGCAACAAACGAAAACCCATAGGCCGGATCTGGCCGCTTTGCGTATTGACTCTCAAGGTTTTCCGGGCAAAAAGAGCGCCGTCTCGAATTTTGTCGAATGTGAGTTCCCGATGACCCGGCTGAAAGCCGACATTCTGGATATGATGTCTGAAGCCCTTGCCAGCGTGACCTTCTTGCGCGGCGGGACGATGACGCCTGCCAAAACCACATTCAAACACACGACAAAAACTACCAAGACCACCGCTTAAGGTGCCGCTCATCCCGCCTCCCCGGGGATGGGAGGCGCCAGGAAGCTGGCATGCCTGACGACCTGGGCAGCTGGTGAAGCGGGGAGACGGACAAGGACAGTCACATGGGTTTCAAGATCGCAATCGCCGGTGCAACCGGAAACGTTGGCCGGGAGATGCTGGATATTCTCGCAGAGCGCGGGTTTCCAGCAGATGAAGTTGTCGCACTGGCGTCCCGCCGCTCCCAAGGCACAGATATTTCTTTTGGCGACAAAACGCTGAAGGTTCAGGCGATGGAGAACTATGATTTCTCCGACACCGACATCTGCCTGATGTCCGCTGGCGGCACCATTTCCAAGGAATGGTCCCCGCGGATCGGCGCGAAGGGCTGCGTGGTCATCGACAATTCGTCCGCCTGGCGTTACGACGCGGACGTGCCGTTGATCGTTCCGGAAGTGAACGCCGATGCCATCACCGGCTTCACCAAAAAGAACATCATCGCCAACCCGAACTGCTCCACTGCGCAGCTCGTTGTTGCGCTGAAGCCGCTGCACGATCAAGCCAAGATCAAGCGCGTGGTCGTTTCCACCTACCAGTCGGTTTCCGGCGGTGGCAAGGAAGCCATGGAAGAGCTGTTCAACCAGACCCGCGCCGTGTTTGTGAACGATCCGATCGAGCCGGAAAAGTTCACCAAGCGGATCGCGTTCAACGTCATCCCGCATATCGATGTCTTCATGGAAGACGGCTACACCAAGGAAGAATGGAAGGTGCTGGCCGAAACCAAGAAGATGCTGGATCCGGCCATCAAGGTGACCTGCACCGCGGTACGCGTCCCGGTCTTCATCGGCCACTCCGAAAGCGTCAACATCGAGTTCGAAAACGAGATCACGGCAGAAGAGGCCCGCAACATCCTGCGCGAAGCCCCGGGGTGCCTGGTCATCGACAAGCAGGAAGACGGCGGCTACATCACGCCGTATGAATCTGCGGGCGAAGATGCGACCTACATCTCCCGGATCCGCGAAGACGCGACCATCGAGAACGGCCTCAACATGTGGGTTGTCTCCGATAACCTGCGCAAGGGCGCGGCACTCAACACGGTTCAGATCGCCGAGGTTCTGGTGAACCGCGGCCTGATCACCCCGAAAAAGGCCGCGGCCTGATGCTTTTTTAATCGGGCGCCATCCGGCGCCCGTTTTTTCTTATCCCGCCAGCATTTTTTAATACAAGGAGCCCGGCCCCATGCCCGAGGCTTTTTCCGGATCCTTTCAGGAATTCCTGACGACGACACCAAATGCCCGCTTTACCGGCTGGCTTGCAGCCCGCGCCGAACCGCACTGGAGCGCGGCAACCGGTCATGCCTTCACCAAGGCCATCGGCGACGGCACCATGCCGGATGACGCCTATGCCCGGTATCTGATTGAAGACTATACCTTCATCACCGATCTTGCATCGACACTGGTGTATCTTGTCGCCAAAGCGCCCTCCATGCGTTCCAAGGCGCGGCTCTCGGGGTTCCTGGCTTTGCTGACATCGGAGGAAAACGACTATTTCCTGCGCTCATTTGAGGCGCTTGGCGTCTCTCCTTCCGTCTATGAAACGGCCGCGCAAGGCCCGGTAACCCGTGCATTCGCCGATCTGCTTCTCACAACATCAGGCAAGGGCACATATGCCGAGGGCCTTGCCTGCCTATTGTGCGCAGAGTGGTGTTATTTGACCTGGGGCCTTCGCGAAGCAGAAAAGCCGCGCCCTGACCACTTCTACCTTGCCGAATGGATTGATCTGCACGCGGTCGAGGGTTTTGAAAGTTTCGTCAACTGGATCCGCGAAGAGATGGACACCGTCGGCAGCGCTCTAGGGGCAGATGAACAAGAGCGCCTGGCGCAGATCTTCACCCGCATGAGCGTGCTGGAAGCCGCTTTTTTTGACGCAGCCTGGACCGGCGAAGCCTCTGTTCCAAGCGGTTCACACACCCGGTCCTGACCGAAATGTTCGTCTATGAAGCTGCCGCTCTCGGTGCCGCCGCCCTTTGGGCACTAACCGGATTGATATCGGCAGGGCCAGCGCAGCACCTGGGCGCGATCGCCTTCAACTGCACGCGCATGGGGCTCGTGGTGCTGATGCTGATTGTCTGGGTGGCGTTCACCACCGGCTGGGGATCGATCAGTACCGATCATATTGTGCCTTTGATGCTCTCTGGCGTGATCGGGATCTTCATGGGCGACACGGCGCTTTTCCTGACGCTGAACCGCATGGGCCCGCGCCGCACCGCCATGCTGTTTTCGCTGAATGCGCCAATGTCGGCGATCCTTGGCTGGCTGCTCTTGAACGAAGATCTGACAGTCACACAGATCCTCGGTATTCTCATCACTTTCAGCGGCGTGCTGCTGGCCATCCGCTTCGGCAAACGCAAATCCCAGCTGCACCAATGGGAGAGCATTCGCGGGCCGCTGTGGGCTGGCGTGTTGCTGGGACTGGCGGCAGCTCTCTCGCAGTCCATCGGCTCGCTGATCGCCCGGCCCGTGATGGAAACCGGCGCCGATCCGGTTGCAGCTTCCAGCCTTCGGGTCGGCATGGCTGCGCTGTGCCTCCTGGCCCTGACCCGCCTTCCGGTCTCCTGGGTGAAACCGGCAGGCCGATTTACCCCGTCACTAGTAGGCCTGATCGCACTTTCCGGTTTTCTCGGCATGGGCGTCGGCATGACGTTGATCCTGTTCGCGCTGTCCGGCGGTGAAGTCGGCATCATCGCAACCCTTTCCGCCACCACACCGGCCCTCATGCTGCCGATGCTCTGGTGGCGGACCAAGGAAATTCCGGCCCTTGGCGCCTGGGCCGGTGCAGGCCTGGTCGTTGTGGGAAGCGCGTTGCTGTTTGCGAGTTAGCCGGAAACATCCTGCCGCAATAGATCCGGCATGAACGGCAGATCCGTTTTGCCGATGTCGATCCCGGCCTGCATATAGAGCGTCGACAGCTGACCCCGGTGATGGGTTTGGTGATTGAACATGTGCGTCAGGCACAGCCAATGTGGACGCATCCGGGTCTGGCCATCACTGCGGCTGGTCCATTCCAGGTTTCCGGCCAGCCATTCGGCTGTCAGTCCGCCAGCGAACTCTTCGATGTCGGCGCAGATTTCAAAGTGCGCGGCCTTGAGGGCATCATAATCCTCAAAGATATCAACGCCCATGCCGCCGACCTGGTAATCCCGGCCTGTGAAGTGACGCATCCACGCGCGATCACCAAAAAGAAGATGATTGAGTGTGGAATGAACGGACTTGAAAAAAGCCCCGCGGTCCTCCCTGCGATCCGCATCGCTCATCTTGTCCGCGGCAATATAAGCCTTGTCCGTCATCCAGGTGTTGTACTTGGCAAGACGTTGGTAAATCGCAATTTCAGTCGTCATTCAAAGGCCCTGGAGCAGAAATCAGAATTGGAACCGCTTGATGCCCAAAGACTGCTCACCCGGCGAGGCCCATTCAAGCAAAGCCCGCTATTCAGCGGCGACCGTCGGGATCGGCAACGCTTCCAGGCCATCCGCCGTTTCAAAACGCTCTGTGGCTGGATCCATAACACGGAGCTCGGCAGACCCGATGTCGAACCAGGCGCCGTGCAGCTGCAACTCTCCCCGCTCAACAGCCTCTTTGACGAATGGGAAGGTCATCAGGTTCTTTAGGGATTGCCGAACGCCGGCATATTCCATGGCGAGCTGCGGGTCTTCGATCTTGTCGACCGGCATGCACGCCATTGAGATCGCCGCCGGCTCCAGAAGCTTGATCCACCGGCCAATGAAGCCGTTCGGTGCGTGGTCCTGGTTTGCGCTCTCACGGAAGGCCTGAATACCCCCGCACTTGCAGTGGCCCATGACCACGATGTGCTTCACGTGAAGACCGGTCACGCCATATTCAATGGCCGCACTTGTCCCATGCTGGCCTTCGGTTGCTTCGAACGGCGGCACGAGATTCGCAACATTGCGGACGACAAACAGCTCGCCCGGACCCGCCCCGAAAATGCCTTCCGGGGTTACACGGCTGTCGCAGCAGGACACCACCATGACTTCGGGCGTTTGTCCGTAGATCGCAAGATGTTCCTGAATTTCCTTGTGGCGTACAAAGCCCTTGTTCAGATAACGGCTGTATCCGTTGAGCAGTTCGGACGGGAAAGCCATCGGCCGTGATCTCCTGAGCATTGGCGCACGCAGTGCAGTCCAACAGTTTTACGGGATCACTCAAGCGCGCCCAATCAGGGGAAGTACGTACATGCCCTCAGCAAAAGTGGCTAAATGCTTGGCGTGCTGGGGTCTTAGAAGCGCTCGGCACGCAGAACCTGGCAATCGGAGACGCACACGACGCCGATATGCCGCTCAACCACACCAAATGCAGCCTCCAGAAGCTCATCCAGACGTTCCGGGCGGATAATGCAAATGATGGAGACCATGCCGCCGGCGCGGGACACCTGCCCCTCGCGGCTCCACCGGCCTGACCGGCCACTGCCCCCGAGGACCGGCAAAATCGTGTAGCCGGTGACCCCTGCCCGGTCGAGCGCGTTGGTCAAACGCGTTTCCATCGGCGCTTCAATCGTAATTTCGACCCGCTTGGCCTGTTTCATTTCCATGGCTTATCCCCCCACTGCCTGCGCGACACTTAAGTACAGCGGTATGCCAAGTGTCAGGTTGAATGGAAAGGTTATTCCAAGCGACATGGTGAGATAAATAGACGGATTGGCCTCAGGCAAGGCCACACGCATGGCCGCAGGCACCGCGATATAGGAAGCTGACGCGCTCAAAGTCATCAAAAGAACTGCCCCGCCGGTCGACAGACCGATTAGGATGGCCGCAATCAATCCGGCAGCTGACCCCAGTACCGGCATCAGGATGCCAAAGCTGATCAAGCCCGGACGCAGCTGGTGGGCGCTCGCCCGCAAACCACGGCCCGCAACCAGACCCATGTCGAGGAGGAAAAGGCAGAGCACGCCTTTGAACGGTGAGACAATGAAACTCTCGATTTCCTTGAGACCGTCTTCGCCGGTGAGGAAACCGATCAGGAACGACCCGACCAGCAAGACAATGGAGCCATTGAGCAAAATCTCACGCCACAGGCCTTGCGTATCCTGTTCACGCTCCTTGGCTTCCGCGCTGGTTGAAAAGCGCGCAACAATCCAAAGCGCGGACAAAATGGCAGGTGCTTCCATCACAGCGGCCACAGCTACCAAATAGCCTTCGCTGGCAATGCCCTGGCTCTGCAGAACGGACGTTGCTGCAACGAAGGTCACAATCGAGATTGAGCCGTAGTGGCCGGCGACAGCCGCCGCATCCACTGTGCTCAACCGTGTCATGCCACGCAGAAGAGCGAACGCCAGGAACGGCAGCGCGAAGGAGAGGATCAGACCCGCGATCAGAGAGAGGATAAGGGTCGCATCAATCCCATGCGCACTGACACTCACCCCGCCTTTGAAGCCAATTGCAAAGAGCAAATAGATCGACAGTGATTTGGCGGCCGCTTCCGGGATCGTCAGGTCGGACCGGACAAAAGCCGCCCCCAGGCCCAGCGCAAAAAACAGGATGATAGGCGACAAAAGGTTCTGCGCCGCCAATCCAAGAATTGTTTCGATCACCTCTGGCCGCCCCTGCTTGATCTGATTTTCGCGAGCCAATTGGCACGCTCAAAAATACGTAGGATCACCTACGCCGCGCGGTATGAGACGTTTCCCGGCGGATTTCAAGGAAAAACAGCCCTGATTGCACCCGATTGACTAAGCCTTACGCAGCTCAAGTCGCGACATTTACTGCGTGCGGCGGCTCTTCACCGTCCGGGTGATCTTCATAGGCATGCCTGACATTTTGCGGCGGCACTTTGTCGACCGGTCCGGGCAGGGGATGAACAGGCCCGTGATCCACACCAGGCTCAAGAACTTCAAGAGCTGCCGCCTTGTAGGCAGCGATCCCGTCCAGCACGTGATCTACAGTGTGATGGTCGTCAATGAGAACTGCCGGGTCTTCGTTCGAGGAACCGGTATCTTGGTCCAGGCGCTCTGCGGTACGCTTTTTGCCGCGGCCATATCCGGTGCCATCACCGTCCCGGTCCGCTGGATACTCTGTCGCATGCGCCACGACCTGGGCCGCAATGGGCCTTTCAATCGTCGTCGCCATTTCGGCCTCCTGGCCATCAGAGAAAGTTTGCCTTCTGGCAAACCTTCTTTAAGTTTCACAACAAAGAGTTAACGAATCTTTACGTTATGTTAACCCGTTGTTCCAGAAGCAGCAAATCTGACAGAATTGGTTTTTACGACTTAAGCAGCCTTTTCAGCCGCACCGCTGACGATCTTGACGACATCGGCCATAATGTCCGTCAGCTGGAAGTCCTTGGGCGTATAGACCGCAGCAATTCCCATGGCTTTCAGTTGCGCGGCGTCTTCATCCGGTATGATACCGCCGACAACCACCGGGATGTCATCCGCGCCCGAACTTCTCAGGAGATCCATGACATCGCGCACCAGTGCCAAATGGGATCCTGAAAGAATGGAGAGGCCAATGACGTGAACGTCTTCTTCCACCGCGGCATTGACGATCTGGGCCGGGGTCAGGCGAATGCCCTCGTAAACGACCTCCATCCCGCAGTCCCGCGCACGCACGGCAATCTGTTCCGCGCCGTTGGAATGCCCGTCCAGCCCCGGCTTTCCAACGAGGAACTTGAGACGCCGGCCGAGTTTTTCTGACGCAGCTTCCACATCCGCCCGCACGGCGGCCAAATCACCGGCATCGTCGCTGACGGATTGCCCAACGCCCGTTGGAGCCCGGTACTCGCCAAAGACTTCACGCAAAGTGCGGCCCCATTCCCCGGTGGTCACGCCAGCTTTTGCCGCAGCAATGGACGGTTCCATGATGTTCCGGCCTTCCTGAGCCGCCGCGCGCAGTTCGGAAATGGCCGCATCAACCGCCGCCTGATCCCGTGCCTCACGCCAGGCCTTGACCTTTTCAATGGCTTCGCCTTCGACATGCTCGGGCACTGTCAGAATGCCGCCGTCTTCGCCAGCAGCCAGCGGGGAGGGTTCGGTCTCGGTCCACTTGTTGACGCCGACCACAACCTGATCACCGCTTTCGATTCCGGCAAGGCGTGCCGAATTGGCTTCCACCAGCTTGCGTTTCATGTAGCTGGATTCAACGGCCGCAACCGCCCCACCCATCGCATCAATACGCGCGAGTTCCTCGCGGGCTTCGGCTTTCAGCTCTTCCACTTTGCGGGTGATTTCCGCAGACCCGTCGAAGATATCGGCATACTCCAGAAGATCGGTCTCATAGGCGAGGATCTGCTGCATCCTGAGCGACCATTGCTGGTCGAACGGGCGCGGCAGGCCCAGCGCCTCGTTCCACGCCGGCAGCTGAACAGCGCGCGCCCTTGCATTTTTGGACAGAACCACCGCCAGCATTTCAACAAGGATGCGATAGACATTGTTTTCCGGCTGCGGCTCTGTCAGGCCGAGTGAATTCACCTGAACGCCATAGCGGAACCGGCGGTAGCGCTCGTCTTCAACACCGTAGCGCTCGCGGCAAATCTCGTCCCAAAGCTCTGTAAAAGCGCGCATCTTGCACATTTCAGTGACGAAACGCATGCCTGCGTTCACGAAGAATGAAATGCGGCCAACAGCCTTCGGGAAATCTTCCTCCGGGATCGCTCCGCTTGCCTTCATGCTGTCGAGAATGGCCACCGCAGTCGCAAGTGCAAAGGACAATTCCTGGACCGGCGTCGCGCCTGCTTCCTGCAAATGGTAGGAGCAGACATTCATCGGGTTCCACTTCGGCATGTTCGAATAGGTCCACGAAATGACATCGGTCGTCAGATTGAGCGAAGGCGCCGGCGGGAACACATAGGTGCCGCGGGAAAGGTATTCCTTGATGATGTCGTTCTGTGTTGTGCCGGAGAGCAGCTTGCGGTCCGCACCTTGCTCATCTGCCGCAGCAATATAAAGAGACAGTAACCACGGCGCGGTCGCGTTGATCGTCATGGACGTGTTCATGCGCTCCAGCGGGATCTCGCGAAAGAGTGTCCGCATGTCCCCAAGATGGGCAACCGGCACACCGACCTTTCCCACTTCACCACGCGCCAAAAGATCATCCGGATCATAGCCGGTTTGTGTGGGCAAATCGAAAGCCACGGACAATCCGGTCTGCCCCTTGGCCAAATTGCCCCGATACAACTTGTTGGATTCGGCGGCTGTGGAATGCCCTGCATAGGTGCGGAAGATCCAAGGGCGGTTCCGCTCTACCTTACCATCGTCTGCTGCGCTCATGCCGCTTCTCCTCCTAAGGCCTTATTTTGCCAGTCTTCTTTTCCCTGTCGCACCTGATTTACCGGTCTATCTCCCAAGACCAACAGTGTGCCGGAGTTTGCGCGCGCGCGAAACCCTTCTCTTGCAATGCAAAATACGACTGGCCAAAAAACGCAAGTTAAGCAATAGTCGTATAGATACGTATCTATTTTTGAACAATAGTTGCGCAAATTGGGGTTTTGCCTCGATAGAGCCTTTTGCACATGCGAAAGAAAATGGCGCCAAAGACAGCCCTGGGAGGGGAGAGTGACAGCAACAGCGCAAGCCAATGACAACCAAACGCGGGGAGACGCTCCGTTGAAAGATCTCTACGAAATCGGTGAAATCCCGCCGCTCGGTCACGTTCCTAAAAACATGTACGCGTGGGCGATCCGCCGGGAACGTCACGGCGCTCCGGAAGACGCGATGAAGCTTGAGGTCGTGCCAACCTGGGAACTGGACAGCCATGAGGTTCTGGTTCTCGTGATGGCCGCCGGTGTCAACTACAACGGCATTTGGGCCGGCCTTGGCGAGCCGATCAGCCCGTTCGACGGCCACGGCGCGCCGTTCCACATCGCCGGGTCAGATGCATCCGGGATCGTTTGGGCCGTTGGTGACAAGGTCAAGCGCTGGAAAGTCGGCGATGAAGTCGTGATCCACTGTAACCAGGACGACGGCGACGACGAGGACTGCAACGGCGGCGACCCGATGTACTCCAATTCACAGCGTATTTGGGGCTACGAGACCCCGGATGGCTCCTTCTCCCAGTTCACCCGTGTCCAGGCGCAGCAGCTGATGCCGCGTCCGAAACACCAGACTTGGGAAGAAAGCGCCTGTTATACGCTGACCCTCGCCACCGCCTACCGCATGCTCTTCGGTCACCACCCGCATGAGCTGAAGCCGGGCCAGAACGTTCTGGTTTGGGGCGCATCCGGCGGTCTTGGATCCTATGCGATCCAATTGATCACGGCAGCAGGCGCCAATGCCATTGGTGTGATCTCCGATGAAGACAAGCGTGACTTCGTTATGGATTTGGGCGCAAAGGGCGTCCTGAACCGCAAGAACTTCAATTGCTGGGGCCAGCTTCCGAAAGTCGGCTCCCCTGAATATGCCGATTGGTTCAAGGAAGTGCGCAAGTTCGGCAAGGCGATCTGGGACATCACCGGCAAGGGCAACAACGTCGATATCGTGTTTGAGCACCCGGGCGAAGCGACGTTCCCTGTCTCGACCTTCGTCTGCAAAAAGGGCGGCATGGTCGTGATCTGTGCCGGCACCTCCGGCTTCAACTGCACCTTTGACGTTCGCTACATGTGGATGCATCAAAAGCGCCTGCAAGGCTCACACTTTGCGCACCTGAAACAAGCATCGGCCGCCAACAAGCTCATGATCGAGCGCCGGATCGACCCGTATATGTCTGAAGTGTTCCCGTGGGATCAGATCCCGCAAGCGCACACCAAGATGTGGAAGAACGAACACGCACCCGGAAACATGTCTGTCCTTGTTTGTGCGCCAACGACGGGTCTTCGGACCCTGGAAGACGTGATTGAAGCAGGAAAACGCTAGATCAACCATTCTCCCCGAAGGCTTAGAGCCTGATGCAGCCTGCCAGCCCGACATTCGGGCTGGCTTTTTTGTTGGCCGGCACTGTCAAACTTTCGCCATCTGTGGGCAGCCCTCTCTGCATTGATCACATGGCTTGTGGACCCAGTCCCAATTCTGCTGCTATTCGCCGACACAGTTCCTGCATCGAATCACGATGCACTCCAGATACAGGCGCTTTTTGAACATGCGTGCGACAGCCCGGCGATCCCTCTCCAGACTCATGTTGATTCCTATCGGGCTTGCGGCCTTGGGGCTGTCCGCCTGCATGGGCGATCGCCTGCAAACACCGCCGTTTTATCAGGATTTGGCAAAAACGGATGGACAGGTTGATCCGGCAACAGCCGCCCAGATGATCTCGCAATACCGGATCAACAATGGCTTGCCGGCCGTCACGCCTGATCCGCGACTGACTTCCATCGCACAGACCCAAGCCAACGCCATGGCATCCGCCGGAACAGTTCAGGCGTCACTTGCGTCCAATCTGAAACTGGAAACCCGCATGGCCGCAATCGGCGAGCCGAAAACTGCCGCGTCTGAAAATGTGAGTGCCGGATACCGCACCTTTGCCGAAGCCTTTTCCGGATGGCGGGAGTCTCCGAAACACAACGAGGTGCTGTTGGCAAACTCCGCCACCCGCCTTGGCATCGCTACAGCCTATTCTGCCAATGCCAAGCATAAGGTCTTTTGGTCGCTCGTCCTGGCAGCTCCGGCGCCAACTCAATAAGCCTGATCAGGAACGCCTGGGACCACGAGGTGGTTGCATCGGCTGGTGCGGCCGGGGTGGTCTGACCTGGGCCCGCGGCGGGCGATCGGGTAGTATTGGGGCGACAGCACGCGGCGGTCTCGGCTGATAATACGGACCACGCGGGCCGCGGGGCGGCGGCGCATAAACGCGCGGGCGCACTGGCCGATTGTAGATGGTCACGTTCCGGTTGATTATCGGCACGCCAATATAAACGCCCGCGCTTGGGATAGGCTGTCGGTAATAGTTGCCACGGGTTCCGTAAACCAAATAACTGCCCGAAACCCATCCGGACACGTTTCCGTAGCTCGCATCACACCAGCCATATCCGGCGGTGCATCCTGAAATCTGGACTGCCGCGCCTTGCGGCAGAGTTGTTATGACAGGATAGCTGGTTCCGGGCCCAGCCCGCATATTCAGCCCACTTGTGGTGTAGGCGACTGATGCATTTGCCTGGGACATTGCAGGCTGTGCAAAGAACCCTGCGGCCATCATCACCAATGCTGCTTGCTTCAACATGATATTCTCTCCAAAAACTGCCTATGACACAGTAGTGATGTGGAGATATAAGATGGCCCAATTGCAACAGAACCATTCATCTACGGTTCATGTCGCAAATCCAGCGCGGTTTTCTGAATAGAATAAAAGTACTTAATGAGGTTATTAAATATAATACAGACAGTAATGAAACGATATATTCCGATATACTTTTGAAACTGCTCAAAAGAACGGCTTGGTGCGGGAGGATAGCATCCGCCGCGCAGCCAAAGCGCGGGCGCTCCTTCCGTTGCCGGATCGATCTTTGGTTCAGTACCGGCGGTAGCCGGGCAGGGGCTGAACCCTTACCGGACCACGCCCATAGACCGGGTAATTTCGCTGATAACGCGGCACACCCACATAAATCCCGGACCTCGGGATCGGTTGGCCGTAATACCGGCCCTGAACGCCATAGCTGAGATATTTCCCCGAAACCCAGCCTTTGACCGTAGTGAAGGCCGCATCGCACCACTGAAAATCGGCCGTACAGCCGAACACCGTGACCCCGGCGCCTTGAGGCAAGGTGGTCAGCACCGGATAGTTGGTTCCCGGCCCAGCGCGCATGTTCAAATTGGCCGTGGTGTAGGCGATTGCCGGGCCGCCGGACTGGGCGAGAGCCGGTGTTATCGTCAAGACCGCAGCGGCCAGAGCCATCGCAAAGCGGTTCAACATCCTCAAAACTCCTATGTATCTGCCCAGACATCGACCATGTGAGCCGATAACGTGGCGAAAGTATAGCACCCTCAGGCGTTTCCGCCTTCAGACGGCATCATGTTCAGCCTTGATTTCGGTGAGAAGACCAGACTTCATAGAGCCTTATCTTTTGGGGGGCTCAAAACGTGATCCATATTATTCTAAAGGCCTGCGCACGCCGGGCATTTCAGGGCGCATGTGTAGCGGCGGTTTTGGCTGCGGGCACGCTGCCGTCCAGTGCCTTCGATTCGCATGCGGGCTACTATTATCCAGCTCCTCAGACCAGTGAGCCCTACATTTCAAACGTTGAAACAGCCCTTGATGCAAACAAGCGTTCGAGAGCAGCCTTTGTGATCGGGCTTGCCGCGCAGCAATCGAAGCAAGCTTATGCCCCCGGCTACCACCTGTTCGCCAAGGGCGCGGAGCTGGAAAAACTGATCATCGTCGCCACAGGCGACGGTCAGTACGACACGCTCTACCGGATGCGTGCCCTTCTGGCGTCGCTGACCTCCATGGCCAGGGGCACCGAGCTCTTCGCCCGCACCGACCAGCCGCAGGAATTGAACTTCCTCGATTTCTGCAAACTGATTGGCTTCAAGCAAGTGACCGTCAGCAACGGCAAGGATGTCACCCACCAGATCAAGGTGAACTGATATAGCCAAAAAGGATTGGGCTAGCGCTTCAACTCCCCGTTCAGCCAATCCCGGAATTGCGACTTCGTGCCGAAGAAGGCATTGCGGTCGACATCACCCTTGATGCCCGGGATCCGGCCTTCAGCGGTATATTGCCAGAATACCCAGTCGTCCCGCTGTTCGTAGATGTTGTTCGGGTAGGTCGCCACTGAGCGCAGCCAGAAGTGTTCGTCCGGGAATGCCCCCACAAGGCGATCCCGGTGAAAGTCCACGGAAGAATAGATCACCGGCCGCTTGCCATAGTGGCGCTCCATCTCGTCCAGAAAGAGCTTCATGTCCGGAAGGATCCGCTCCCGAGGCGGACGCGTTGTACAGGTCTTTGAGTGCGCGTTCCACTCCATATCCAGAACCAGCGGCAAAGCCTGCGGATCGACTGGAACAACTTCCTTGACCCACGAGATCTGTTCCTCGACCGGACGGCAGAAGTAATAGAAGTGATAAGCCCCACGCCGCACACCGGCTTTCCGGGCCCCAATCCAGTTGTCGACAAACCGGGGATCAGCGTGGTCCCCGCCTTCGGTCGCCTTGATCCAGGCAAAGGCAACGCCGGACTGGCGGACCTTGTCCCAATCAATATCCCCCTGCCATCTTGATATATCGATCCCGTGAACCGCAAAGTCCTCCGGTGTCGGATCTGGAAAATCATAGGCAGAACACGCGCTCAAAAACGCGAAACCGACCAAAGAACAAACCGTTTTGATCATTGCGAGCACAGCAACCTCGGCAGGGTTAAGAAAAGGTTTTTTCGACCGCTAAAATGCAATGGAGTTCCTAACGGAACGTGGACGAAACTCGAATTTCCAAGCAAAATTACGTAGACACCTTCACGATCATCTGACTACGGCTGAAATGCGGCGGATCAAAGTCGGCAACAGGGCCATCAAACTGTATCCCCATGCAAGGTTCCCTCGGTTCTTTCAGACATAGGGGCCCATATCCTTTGTCAGGAGAGATGATGGTATCGGGTTGACCAGGCGGAGACTATTGTTGACGATCCCGCCGCTGCACGATACGCGGCTTCATCCAAATTCTCATTCAAGGCTGATCAGCCCAAGGATCCTCATGACAAACCGGCTTAAACTCGTCACCTGGAACATCAATTCCGTGCGTCTGCGCATGCCGATTGTCGAACAATTGATCGAGGAAGTCGCACCGGATGTCATTTGCCTGCAGGAAACCAAATGTCCGGACGCAAATTTTCCGGAAAAAGCCTTCCGGGCAGCCGGCTATGAGCACATGGCGATCAATGGCCAGAAGGGCTATCACGGAGTTGCAACGCTCTCCAAGCTGCCATTGAGTAATGTTGAAAAGCGGGATTTCTGCAATGTCGGTGACAGCCGGCATGTGGCTGTCGACGTGCCGTTCAACGGGTCTGCCTTAAGGGTTCACAACTTCTATGTGCCAGCGGGCGGTGATGAACCCGACCGGGACAAGAACGACAAGTTCGGCCACAAGCTGGATTTCCTCGGCGAGATGCAAGAGTGGCTGCAAGGCGCCGAAACCGCCAAACCCGCCGTTCTGGTCGGTGACTTGAACGTCGCGCCTTATGAACACGATGTCTGGTCTCACAAGAAACTGTTGAAGGTCGTCTCACACACACCAATTGAGACAGAGCTATTCGAAAACGTTCGGGAAACCGGCGGCTGGCTGGATGCCATGCGCCAGTTCACACCGATGGAGGAAAAGCTCTACACATGGTGGAGCTACCGGGCAAAAGACTGGTCGGCCGCCGACAAGGGCCGCCGTCTGGACCATGTCTGGGTGTCCGAACCGGCATCAAGCCACATCAAAAGCACAGAAGTGCTGCGTGATGCCCGCGGCTGGGAAAAACCATCCGACCACGCGCCTGTTGTTGCGGTGTTTGAGGCTTAATCCCGATAGGAAATCTCCGTCCGGTTTTCCGGACGGGCGGCCCATTCAAAATAGGCCTTGTGCAGCGCTGTCGTGATCGGGCCGGGCGCATCATTTGAAAAGATCCGGTCATCCACCCGGGTGACCGGTGCGACGCCGCCACCGGACGTGGTGATGAAAACCTCGTCGCTCTCGAACAACTCGCTGAGCGGCAAAGCCCGGATCTCGATCTCAAGCCCCTGTTCTGCCGCGATATCCAGCACCGTCTGACGGCTGATGCCTTCCAAAACACCGCTTTCAGCCGTCACCAGCGTTCGACCTTTTACAGCAAACACATTGAAGCCCGGCCCTTCGGTCACGTTGCCATTGTCATCCAGCAGGATCACAGTCTCCGCGCCGTGGTCCTTGGCTTCAAACAGCCCCTTGGTGAAATCCCCCCAGTGGTAGTTTTTGACCTTCGGATTGACGCTGCCAGGCGAAATCCGGTGCACGGTCTTGGCAACATGAACATGGGCGCCTCTTGCCGCGATTTCCGGCCGGATGACGTGAATATACGGCACACACCAGGCAAAGAAGTGGTTCTTGCAGTCCCTCGGATCTCGCGAACCCGGCCTCTGGTTAACGCCCCGGGAGGTGACCATGGCCACATAGGCCTTTCGCAGTCCCGTCGCCGCCACGAGTGATTGAAGAATTTCTTTTATCTCTTCATCGCTCAGCTTCGGGTCCAGCCGCAGTTCGTCCATCGAGCGGCGGAAACGGGCCAAATAATGGGGCAAACGAAAAAATGCGCCGTCCAGTACCGGGACGACATCATAGGTGATGTCTGAGTGGATCAGCCCCCAATCCGTGACCGGCAATGCGGCCTCGGAAATCGGCATGAGCCTGCCACCCATCCACGCGGCACCGTTGGAAAGATCTGCGACAGTAACGCGAACATCGACGGTGGAGGACATGGATGGCAGCTTTCGGTGCAATGGATGGTAGTTCTGTCAGACTACGGCACGAGAATAACCTTGCCAAACACCTTCCGTGCCGCGATTTCATCCAGCGCCGTTCCAATCTTCTCAAATGGATAAACAGCGTGAATGTGCGGCTTGAGCTTGCCCTCACTCACCCAGGCCAGCAGATGGCGCATATTGGCTTTGTGGCCGTCCGGATCTTTCTTGATCGCCGCGCCCCAAAATACGCCCCGGATGTCGCAGCCTTTCAAAAGGGTGAGGTTAAGCGGGATTTTCGGAATATCCCCGGAGGCAAAACCGATCACCAGGAAGCGGCCTTCCCAAGCGGTCGCCCGAAGCGCTTGTTCGGCGAGATCTCCACCAACCGGATCATAGACGACATCGACACCGGTGCCACCAGTGAGCTCCTTCAAGGTGTCCTTGAGCGACGCCTTGGAGTAATCGACAAGCTCATCAGCGCCGAGCGATTTTGCAAAAGCGAGTTTTTCTTCCGACGAAGCACAGGCGATCACCTTCGCGCCCATGATCGATGCGATTTCTACGGCAGCCTGACCAACACCGCCGGATGCCCCGAGAACCGCGACAGTTTCCCCTGCCTTGAGGCCGGCCCGGTCGCGGAACGCGTGAAGGGTCGTACCATAAGTGACCGTAAGACCGGCAGCGGTCTCGAACGAAATGTCGTCAGGCATTTGGACCAGCGCATCCGGCGTGATGACCACTTTTTCCCGCGCGGCTCCAAAGACCATGTAGCCCATCACCCGGTCACCGGCGGCAAATTCGGTGACCCCGTCGCCAACCTGCTCGACAATACCGGCGAACTCCGCACTCGGGGAAAATGGCGGCTCGGCCTTGAACTGGTATTTGCCCTGAATGATCAGGGTGTCGAAGAAGTTGAGCGCACAGGCCTTTACGGCGACGACGACTTCACCAGCTGCGGCGACCGGATTTGCGAGTTCCTCGATGACGAGATTTGATGGCGGGCCGTAGGACGGGCAAATACAAGCTTTCACAGGGCACTCTCTCAATCTGGAACTCTGAAACGTTGTCTATGCTTAGCAAGCCATGAGAGACAGGGAAACTGGCTCAAAAGTCGTAACGTCTGCCAAGGTCGGCAATTGATGCTGTCGGCAACGGTTCAATATTCGGCGGCTTTCGGGTATGAGACCGGAAACCCATCGCAAAAAACAACGAACGGAAGTAAAATGCGCGGATATTTCGCGGTCGGAGCCGAAGGCCTGTCGAAACGGATGAACCTGGGAACGCTGATGCGGTCTGCCCATGCCTTTGGAGCGAGCTTCTTCTTCACCGTGGACGCCGAACAAAAGATCCGCAGGGCTCCGAAATCGGACACCTCCAAAAGCCCGGGGCATTTGCCGACATTTGACTGGGACAGCGTGGACACCATGGATCTTCCACGCGGCTGCCAGCTGGTCGGGATCGAACTGACGGACGAATCCATCGACCTGCCAAGCTTCGGTCATCCCCTGCAGGCCGCCTATGTGCTCGGCCCAGAACGCGGGTCATTGTCGCCGCAAATGCTTGAACGCTGCGATCATGTGGTAAAAATTCCGACGAAATTCTGCATCAATGTCGCCATGGCAGGCGCGATCGTGATGTATGACCGGCACCGTGCCCTGGGCCGTTATGCGGACAGGGCCGTATCGTCAGGAGCCCCGACCGTTGAACGCCCAAAGCATGTCAGCGGCGGCCCGATCAGTCGGACCGGGCGGATTGTTCCGGGGAATTGATCAGTTCACGTCGACAGCTTCGTCAGCCTCAATCAGCTGACGGAGCCGGCCAAAGGCAAGACGAATTCGGGATTTGACCGTTCCAAGCGGCAGGCCCGTCTGGTCGGAAATTTCGCTATGCGACAGCCCGATGAAGAACGCCAGGCGTACGACTTCTTTTTGCTCGTCCGGAAGCGAGGCCATGGCGGCTCGCACGCGCTCTTCGCGAAGCCGGGCATCCATTTCATCAGCCACATCGGGCAGAGGCGTTGGTTGTAATGCGGGTTCTTCCGGATCCAGCTCTGCGGTTTTTTGCCGCCGCAACCGGTCAATCCGGCGGTTCCGGGCGATACGAAACAACCAGGTGCTTGCAGACGACTTGCGTGGATCAAACAGGTCGGCCTTGCGCCATAGGGTTACCATGACGTCTTGTGCGACTTCTTCGGCAACGGCGTCATCAGCGCCCTGTTTCATCAGGTAGCCTTTCAGACGCGGTGCGAAATGATCGAACAGTTCGACAAACGCCGCTTTATCCCGGCTTGTCGCGACCTTAACAATCAGATCGGAAAAATATTGCGTTTGTGCCAAAGGCCAATCAACTCCACTTCAGTCCCCTCTGTTTAGCAGGTTCGGCGCAATTCGAAAGAGGGAACAGCAACATCGCCACACTGTCGCCCTGTTTTATCGCGAGAGGCAATGATGAACATTCGCGAGGGCGCGCCTTTGCATTCTAAAGAAAGGAATTGTCGGCTTTGGGGCTTCAACCCTTTCGTAACCCGCTTTAAGTTATCATTAAAGCAACGTTTATATGTGTGTCGGCAATTGAATTAAATTTGACCGGAACCCCAAACCAAACGGTGTGGAGATCATGAAAGCAAAAACGCTGGTACTGGCCCTGGCAGGTTTCGCCGCCTCAACTGCGGTAGCGTTCGCGCAGACCCCGACGCTGTTGAAACAGCACAGGGATTGGGCGGCCTATGCGTTGACGAGTGGCAGCGGTAAAGTCTGTTACGCTTTGACCAAACCAACGACCATGCTTCCAGGCGACAGAAACCACGGCGATGTCTTCTTCTTTGTGACGTCCCGGCCGGCCGAGGGTGTCAGTTCTGAGCCAAGCCTGCTTGTCGGTTATCCGTTCAAGGACAAGTCTTCTGTCAGTGTGGATGTGGACGGGCAGGGGTTTACCCTGTTCACCAACAATGACGGCGCCTGGGTCGAAAACGCTGCCACGGAAGCGCAACTCGTTGGTGCCATGAAGGCTGGCCGCGAAATGACCGTTAACGGCGAATCCAGCCGCGGCACGCGGACGACATACAAATTTTCGCTCTCCGGAGTGACTGCTGCAATCGACACAGCCAGTCAGGCCTGCCGTTAACGGCAGCCACCGTCTCTCGGACGGCTTCACGCATAGCTTCGTTGCGCTCGGAAAACTTGATTTTCCGGGCGCTTTGTGGTTTTGAGACCGTCAGTATTTCCCTGACAATACCAGGTGAACCGGCATCAGCGCCGCCGCGGCAGGCGGCACGCTTTCGTGGCCGGACAAAAAACGGATCACAAAATGGCGGTTACGCTCGACATCGCGCGGGAAAATCCCAACGCGCAAACAGTTCCAGGCTTTGCAGCGAACACGGGCATGGATGAAGACAAGCCGACGCTGATCGGCCTGTCACGCGAGGAACTTGGCGAAGCCTTGGGAACGATCGGTGTGCCGCAAAAGCAGTGGCGCATGCGGTCGTCGCAACTGTGGCATTGGCTTTATGTGCGCGGCGTTTCCGAGTTCGCGGAAATGACGAACATTGCCAAAGATCTGCGGGCCAGGCTGGATGATGCTTTCACCATCGCGCGCCCGAAGATCGTGTCGGAACAGATCTCCGTGGATGGAACCCGAAAGTGGCTGTTCCAGTTTCCGCCGCGCGGAGCCGGAAACCCTGTCGAAGTGGAAACCGTTTACATTCCGGAAGAAGGCCGTGGCACGCTTTGTGTGTCGTCTCAGGTGGGCTGCACCCTCACTTGCACTTTCTGCCATACCGGCACACAGAAACTGGTCCGCAATCTGACATCTGAAGAGATCCTGTCCCAGATCCTGATTGCCCGTGACCGGCTTGGCGATTTTCCGGATGCGCAAACGCCGCAAGGCGCGATTGTACCGTCCGAAGGCCGCCTGGTTACCAACATCGTCATGATGGGCATGGGTGAGCCGCTCTACAATTTCGAGAACGTGAAAAAGGCCCTGCTCATCGCCTCGGACGGCGACGGACTGTCACTCTCCAAACGGCGGATTACCCTGTCGACATCCGGCGTTGTCCCGGAAATCTTCCGGACAGGCGACGAGATCGGCTGCATGCTGGCAATTTCCCTCCACGCTGTCCGGGACGAGGATCGCGACATCCTGGTGCCGATCAACAAGAAGTGGAACATCAAGGAACTCCTGGATGCTTGCCGCAACTATCCAGGCCTGTCGAACGCCAAACGCATCACCTTTGAATACGTGATGCTGAAAGACATCAACGACAGCAACGAAGACGCGCTGGAACTGGTCCGGCTGCTCAAGGGAATTCCGGCGAAAATCAACCTTATCCCGTTCAACCCTTGGCCGGGTTCGCAATATGCCTGTTCGGACTGGGAGCGGATCGAGGAATTTGCCGACATCGTCAACCGGGCCGGTTACGCCTCTCCGATCCGCACCCCGCGCGGCCGCGATATCTTTGCCGCCTGCGGGCAGCTGAAGTCAGCCTCCGAACGCATGCGCAAGAAGGACCGGGATGCATTGATGGCCAAGAAGGCTGCGGTCTACTGAGATACTTTTCTTGCTCTATATCAATGTCTTAGAAAAAATTGACGGGGCCAAATCCGGCCCCGCCCATAGACCTCAGCTTTCGACAAAGGCCAGCAGATCGGCATTCACCAGGTCCGGATGGCTCGCAAAGAACCCGTGGGACAGACCGGCATAGGTTTTCTGAGTTCCATTTTTCAGAAGCTTGATCGCTTTGTCCGCTGAATTGGCGATCGGGACAACTTGGTCATCATCGCCGTGCAGCACCAAGACCGGGACATCAATCGCTTTCAGATCCTCGGTTTGATCGGTTTCCGAGAACACGGCAATGCACTGGTAGAGCGCAGACGCGCTGCCCATCATGCCTTGGCGCCACCAGTTCTGGATCAGGCCCTGGCTGACGTCTGCTCCGTCCCGGTTGAAGCCATAAAAGGGGCCAGATGGAACATCCAAAAAGAACTGCGCGCGATTGTGCGCCAGAGCCGCACGCAATCCGTCGAACACCTCCAACGGAATGCCATCCGGATTGTTCTCTGCCTTCAACATCAATGGCGGAATTGCACCCAGAAGAGCAGCCTTTGCAACCCGTCCGGGCTCGGCGCGGGCAACGTAGCGTGCAGCTTCCCCGCCGCCGGTGGAATGACCGATGTGAACTGCGCTTTTCAGATCCAAGTGGCGGACAAGCTCCGCCACATCAGCGGCATATGTGTCCATGGCATGGCCCTTGTCCGTCTGTTCTGAACGGCCATGGCCACGCCTGTCATGCGCAATGACACGATAGCCCTTGGACAGGAAAAAGAGCATCTGATTGTCCCAATCATCACCGCTCAACGGCCATCCATGGTGAAAGACGATGGGCTGAGCATCGGTCGACCCCCAGTCTTTGTAGAAGATCTTGGTTCCGTCCGAAGTTGTGAAAGTCGCCATTCTTAAGTCTCCTTTGAAGTCCGGTTGAGCCGCGGCAAAGCCGGGCACAGCAGCAATTGCGAGCAGCGCCCCGCTGCCTTTCAGCACCTGCCGCCGGGAGGGGATGAGCGTTCTAAGATCAGTCATTGGTCTTGGGTCTCTGTCGTTGTTTCGACATGGACACTGATAAACGTTTGGAAGTACGCTCGACATTGGCGTAAATGACTTATATAGAGGCATAAGTGACAAATAATCCAAGTGGCGGGATCACAGAACTTGCCCTTCTGATTTATCCGGAATGCCAACTTGTTGCGGTGCATGGGTTAACGGACCTTTTTCGCATTGCCAGCGAATGGTCCGATGCGGGTTCAGACCGATGGATCAGGGTCACACACTGGGCGCTCCATCCCGGTCGCAGCAGTAATGAACTTACCTGCATCTTCGATACGCATCCCGGTGCCAATCATCAGCCAGATTACGTCATCGTTCCGCCGAGCATTGCCATGCCGGAAAAGATGCAATCTTTTCCAACGGCAGCTAAATGGCTCCGGGATCAACACGGGCGGGGCAGCCGGATCTGTTCTATATGCGCAGGTGCATTCGTTTTGGCGGAGAGTGGACTCATCGATGGCCGGCAAGTGACGACCCATTGGGCCTTCGCACAACAGCTGGCTTTGAAATTCCCAAGCGTGACCGTTGCCGACCAACACATGGTTCTGGACGATGGTGATATTATAACTGCCGGCGGAATCCTGGCATGGACCGATTTGGGTCTGACACTGGTGGACCGGCTTATGGGTCCAGCCACAATGCTTGCGACCGCGCGTTTCCTACTGATCGATCCTCCACGTCAACTGCAACGGCCTTTCGCGCAGTTCGTACCAAGGTTCGACCATGGCGATGATGCAATACTCAGCGTACAGCATCACATCCATTCCAGTTTCTCCAAGCCGCATAGCGTAAAAGAATTGTCGATTATCGCAGGTCTTGGTGATCGCACCTTTTTGAGGCGTTTCACCAAGGCGACCGGCCTGAAGCCAACGGAATATGTTCAAAACACCAGGATTGCCAAGGCAAGGGAGTATTTGGAACTCACTGAAAAAACAGTTGACCAAATCATTTGGGATGTAGGCTATTCAGACCCTGCGGCATTCCGGAAAGTCTTCCACCGGCTGACCGGCCTGACACCCGTCGGCTATCGACAGCGGTTTGGGATCAGCCGTCAGATCCAAACAGACCCCTTCGATAGAGGCGAATAGGCTGTTTCAGTGTAAAAAAACGGCGCGGTCACCAAGGCCGCAAGTCAGCAGCAGGTGCAACAAACAAAGAGATTCGACTTGCCACCCAAAAACCGAGCACCAACTACAATCAATGTAGGGTTGCTGGGTGACAGAATATGGCCGGAAGGCGGGTTACACGTAGACATATTGTTTTCGGAATTTGTTCAAGCCTGGGCTTTGGTCCGCTGACGACGTCTATAGCCGCCCAACGATATATATTTGTAACCGCGGAAGTGCCGCCCTACTCCCTGCCATCTGATAAAGGCCGAACCGGCTTTGTAATCGACGTGGTGCGCGAACTTCTGTCGCGTCTGGATACCCCTTTAGAAATTGTTTCACTGCCCTGGCGCAGAGCGATGGAGACCCTGAAACAAGGCGAAAACGTCCTGATGGCGCCCTTGGCCCGCACTCCCGACCGCGAGACGCGATACAAGTGGGTTGTCCCGATCCTGACCGAAGAAGTCCGACTTTACACCATTGACGATGGCCCCGTCTTGACACTAGAGGCTGCGCGGAAACTCCCAAGCATTACGGTACAGGGCGGATCTGCAATGGAAGAGCTCGGGATCCGGCTGGGGCTTCAAAATCTCGATGTCGCGCCAGACAATTTTTCCATGGTGAAGATGTTGGCATATGGCAACTCGAACGCAATGATCAGTTTTAAAATGCTGGCACTCCGATCAATGTAACGAGAGGGGCTCGACCCGAAGCGATTGGTTCCTGGCGAAGTTCTGGACCGCTTCGACGTTTCCAAAGCTGCAACCCTCGAAACGCCCGAGGAAATCCTCCAGCCGATCCGGGAGGCGTTTGACGTGATGCGGTCCGATGGATCTCTTCAAACTATCCTGGAGCGGTACGGTTTGGGATCATGACAGGCAGAGTTGCATCGGACGCATAAGTGCCTTGCCAAACCGATCAGTTCCTAACTCAGCTGTGAATTGAATGTGACGCTTTCAATCCCCATTTCACAGGGTGCCGGGGTTGGTCCCGGCTTTTCTGCCGAACAGAAACTCCCGGAGATCGTCATGACGAGTATTGATTACAGCGGCTCCCGCCGCCGCGGCCCAAGTGCGCCGCACCTCCTACCTCCTCTTACCCCAGCCACAGCCATCACTCTGTTCCTCGCCGGTTTGGTTGCAACCGGTGTCTGGGAAGTTTGGGCACGGGGTGTAACACCTCTTTTGATCGGAGGACCCTTGGAGCCTGCCGGCCTTATCAAATCCAGTTTCGGGATATCCTCCAGTTTTCTGGCCGAGACGATCCACATTGCGACCGGTCTCATCATCTATCCGCTCGGATACCTTTTTGTCGCGCACCCCATCGCCCGGCTTCTGCCGGTCGAGTTTCCCTGGTCACTCACCGGGGCTGGTTTCGGCATCGGCCTCTGGGTCTTTGCCATGTATGTGATGGCACATCTGGTGGCCGGCTTTCCCGCGTTCCTGGGTTTTGGGGATCTGGCATTTGCCTCATTCTTTGGGCACTTGCTGTACGGCCTCGCCGTTGCCGGGATCGTTGCCCTGCGCAGGGCGTAACAACGCTCTGATCCCATAAAAGCAAAAAGGCCGCCTTAAGGGCGGCCTTTCGCATTCTTCATCTGATCCGTCCTAGACCAGACCGGCTTTCGTGAACGGCAAACTTGTGATCCACTCGTCCTTTGCAGCCGCAATTGCATTGGCCACAGCCGGGCCAATTGGCGGTGTTCCCGGCTCACCGATCCCGGTCGGAGCTTCGGTCGAGGCAACGATGTGCACGTCGATTTCGGGCATGTCGGAAATGCGCAACGACTCATAAGTGTCGAAGTTTGTCTCTTCGACATATCCGTCGGAGAGCGTCACCTGGTTTCGCAGGATAGCGCCAAGGCCGTAGCCAATGCCGCCTTCAACCTGTGCACGGATGTTGTCCGGATTGACCGGAACACCGCAGTCGACGGCCGCTGTGACCTTTTCCACCTTGACCGTTCCATCCTCGCGGAAGGAGATCTCGACGACTTCCGCCACATAAGACCCGAAGGACTTGTGAACGGCGACGCCGCGATGACGGCCCTCCGGCAACGGCGTGTCCCAGCCAGCCTTCTCAGCAGCCAGCTTCAACACATTCGTCTTGCGCGGATCGTCCTTGAGAAGCTCAAGGCGCAGAGCAACCGGGTCTTTGCCGGTTTCCTTGGCAATCCGGTCAACAACCGTTTCCATGACATAGGCTGTGTGGGTGTGCCCCACTGACCGCCACCATAGAACCGGCACCGGTGTTTCCTGGAATGCCTGATCCATGTTCATCATCGGGAACGAATAGGTCGTGTCGGATGCCCCTTCGGTCATGTTGTGATCCACACCATTTGGCATCAGCATTGGCTCAAAGGCAGTGCCCTTGATGATGGACTTCGCCGCGATGTTGTATTTCACCGCCGTGACGTTGCCGTCGCCGTCGAGACCAACCTTGATCTTGTGGGCTGACATTGGACGGTAGTAACCACCAGCCATGTCGTCTTCACGGGTCCAAACGATCTTCACCGGCCGCGGCTCCATGCCGGCTTCCCGCATCGCCTTCAACAGGAAGGAAATCTCCGAGACTGGATGCGCATCCCCTTGCGCCCGGCGTCCAAAAGATCCACCTGCCCACAATGTGTTGATGCTGACCTTCTCGAACGGAATGCCGAGGATGGTAGAGGCAACGTTATGGTCGATGGTCGGGATTTGCGAGCCAAACCAGAACTGTGCCGTTTCACCATCGAATTCACCGACAATATCCAGCGGCTCCATGGCGCCGTGGGCAAGGAACGGGAAATCGTAGTCGATTTCCATGACCTTTGCCGACGCCTCCAAAGCAGCATCGACATCGCCATCTTCGCGCACCTTGAGGCCCGGCTTGGTGGTCATGTCCTTGAGTTCGATCATCATTGCGTCAGTGGAGCGGGTCTCGGCTGCACTGTCGTCCCATTCGATCTCCAGAAGATCGCGCGCCTTGATGGCCGGCCAGGTGCTTTCTGCGACCACGGCAACGCCATTTGGGATCTGGAAGATGTCGACGACACCTGCAACCTTCTTGGCTTCAGTCGCATCAAAGGACTTGACCGTGCCGCCAAACCGCGGTGACCGCGCAACCGTTGCGGTCAGCATTCCCTCGCGATTGAAGTCGATGGTGTAGGTGTTCGGCGCACCAACTGTCTTGTTCTTGACGTCCTTGCGCGGGAAAGACTTGCCGATATACACCCAGTGGTCGGGTGTTTTCAGTGCCGGTTCCGCCGGAACATCTTCGTTTGCTGCCAAACCTGCAAGCTCACCGAGCGTTGCCGATTTACCGGAAGAGTGGGACACAACACCACCGGAAACGGCGATTTCATTGGCCGGGACGCCCCATTCCTTGGCAGCCGCAGAGACAACCATCGCCTTTGCTGCAGCACCCGCCTGGCGGTACTGCATGAAGGCATTCGGCATGGCTGTTGAACCGCCCGTGCCCTGAACGCCGAACAAACTGTTGGCATAGAGCTGCGGATTGGAAGGCGCTAGCTCCAGCACGATTTGCTCGTGAGAAGCGTCGAGTTCATCGGCAACCAATGTTGCCAGACCGTTTGCCGTGCCCTGCCCCTTGTCGAGGTGCTTGGACAAGACAACGACCGTGTTGTCCGGGCGGATATGCACAAACGGCTGAACAAATTCACCCGCATCGGCAGCGGCCTTCACCGTGTTGGGCATCTTGGCTGCGATGACCAGGCCACCAACTGCACCGGCTGACATTTTCAGGAATGTCCGGCGGCTCGGCTTGGGAGCTTCAAGGGGTTTTTGAAGGAGATGCAACATGACTTAGGCCTCCATCTTGTCGGCTGCGGCATGGATCGCCTTGCGGATCCGGGCGTAGGTCGCGCAGCGGCAGACGTTTCCGTCCATGGCGGCGTCGATATCTTCGTCGGTCGGTTTTGGAGTGTCGGTCAAAAGCGCCGTGGCTGCCATGATCTGACCGGACTGGCAGTACCCGCATTGCGGCACGTCCAGCTCGTTCCAGGCTTCCTGAACGGCTTTGGCGGCTTTGCCGTTGACGCCTTCGATTGTGGTGATTTCGGCGCCCTCAAGGTCACCGACCATGGTTTGGCAAGAACGGATCGGCATACCGTCCCAGTGGACCGTGCAAGCACCGCATGAGGCGATGCCGCACCCGAATTTGGTGCCGGTCATTCCGAGCTCGTCGCGCAGAGCCCACAGCAGAGGGCTCTCGGGATCCGCATCAAGCGTGCGCGTTTCCCCGTTAATTTTCAAAGTTACAGACATGAGGAGGCGTCTCCCTTGGCTGGCCTAGACTGGCTGAAGGATGTAAACTACACTGTGCAGTGTAATCTCTAGATCTGCGTCTGTAAACGCCCTAGTTTACATAAGGCTCAAATTTTGGGATTAAAGAGCGATAAGAAGCGCTGGGTAAACAATGTCGGTATCCGACCAGAAAAAGAAACAAATCGTCGAAGCGGCCATCGCCGAGTTCCAGGAAAAAGGTTTTGCCGGTGCAAGCATGGACCGGATTTCGGAACGGGCGCAGGTTTCCAAACGCACCGTCTACAATCACTTTGAAAGCAAGGAAACGCTTTTCAAAGCGATCAACCAGTGCCTGGCAGACCAAGTCAATTCAGCGCTTGAAGTCCCTTATGACCGGGACAAACCGATCCGCGATGCCTTAATCGAACTCGGCTGGGCCGAAGGCGAGCTGATGGTTTCTCCGTGCTTCATGAACCTTGCCCGCATGGTGATGAGCGAAACGATCCGGGATCCGGAACTGGCGGCGGACATGAACGCCCGCATGACCAAGCTCAGCATTTTCGCAGAGTTCATGGAACGGGCAACATCCGATGGGCGTTTGTCGGTTCAAGATCCGGCTGTCGCGGCAGAACAGTTCCTTGGCCTTATCAAGTCGCGCAGCTTTTTTCCGAACATCTATGCCAATCGGGTCGCCGAACGCGACGAGATGGACAAGATCATCAACGAAAGTGTTGATCTGTTCCTGGCGCAGTACGGAAAGACCACTTCCATACCGGCGAAAAAGTCAGCCTGACAAACCTTCTATCAGAAAATTTTACCGGATGTCCGCAAGACCGATAACTGACATAGACAAAACAATCTTAAGCTGCATATCTTTTTTACGTACCAGTCTTCTCAAAAGAAAAAACAAATACTTTTCAGACTCACTAATTGAAAGTTGAACAAAATGTTGAGTTGGGATGAGAAGTTTGATCGGACAAAAATTGAGCTAACTTATGCCATGTGGGCGGCAAATAGATACAAATCATATTTCCCAGTAAGTACATTCAAACTACTGAAAAAGCCAAATCAACAATACACCATATTCGTTGAAAACCCTGATGACCACTCGCCCGATAAAGAAAAGTTTTTCTATTCGGAGATTTGTCCAGCAGGATCTTCTGTCGAAATTACCAATACGCGGCCAACCAACAGCCAAGAAGTATTGTTAGAGTGTGAAAAGGTACTTAGTGAGCGCGTGTCAATAGTGACATCAGTCAGGCAATTTTATGATGACATAATGACTGAACACTCTGATCTATGCATAACAAACATCGAAAGAAACAAAAATAATGATCTATTAGCAATCTCCTTCCGAAATAGAATTAAAGATGAACAGCTAAGAAAATTTAAAAAGAACCTAGAAAAATTTGGAATCAAAGAAAAATCATTAACCATTCAAAACAGTATCAATTCCAAAAGAGATCTAATTGAAAAAATCCAGCCAAATACCAATGTTTCAACAATAGCAAATTCCAGTCGGCGAAAACCTGATATTCAAAATTTGCGGCATGTTCGAGAAGATGATGAAAAATGGTTCTTCAAGTATGAACAAGCCGCCACAGGAGAATTAAAACCTGAACAAGTAATTTGCCTTAATAACGAAGCTAGACGTGTTTTCATCCCTTCATTATCTGGTCTCGAAATACCAAATCTCAGGAATTATCTCCTAACACACAATGAAATCATACTCGAAGCACCTTTAGAGGACGGATTCGAATTATTTCTAGAAAAGCACAAATTGAAGTTAGATGATTTTGCTTCAGCAGCTGCTATAGGCAGATTAAAACTTCTAATAACTCAGCCAGAAGAAAGACTTCCAATCTCACTCTTGAAAGCAATAGAAGAAGCGGCTCCCGAAAATATTATTGGACGAAGAGCCGCCTCTGTATTTGCTATGTCACACTTCTGCGAAAGAAAAAACAAATATGAATCACATATAAATTTGAAGGCAAATGAAATTCGTGATTATTCAGAAAAGCTATCAAGACAATTAGATTTGGACCCAAGTATAATTTCACGAGTTCTATTAAGTCCAATATCAAATTATCATGAAGCTTTGGACAGATTACGAGGTTCAGATTTAAAAGAGATACCAGTAATGATTGGAGAAGACGCGTGGGCTATTGTTAAATCACTGCTTAGATATAACCGGCAGCCAGAACCGTTGCTTGAGTTCACCTTGGGCGCCGGCCAGCTCATGTCCGCCAACCTTTTTCAAGCCGAATTAGCAATCTCCAGAAGCCATGAGTACCTACATTTGCCTTGCATTGTTGTGCACACACTTCAAACATTTACAAACAATGCACTTTACGCAGTATCTGGTATGCAGAGAGATTTGCAATCAAATTTGGTAATAAATCCTGAAACACCCGTATTCGATTTCTCAGAAATTAGGCCATTGGAACAGCTATTTTCCGCCTTAAAACCTGGTGATGGGGCAATCGCAGACTCCATTATTCAGGACCTGTCGAACCTCCCGAGGGAGGAACGGAAGGAGAGAGTATTGGAAATCACAGACCTGTTAAGAGACTTTGGTGCAACTCCAACCAAAATCGCTTTTGGCGAAGGCATGCCACGCAGGTATGCTGAAATCTCTGCCGCAACTATAGGTTTAATATTGCCACCAATAGGTTGGATGCTAGGCTTTTTCCAAATTGGAGAGAGCGTTTCAACTTGGTTTCGAGACGTTGATCGGATTAAGCGCTTAGGTCCTGACACGAAGGCCAGTTATCAAAAAATCGAGTTCCTACAGCGTTTGCGAGGAGTTGCCTGGCTTTCCGAAAAGCAGTTTTGATTTGTGTTTCAGAATTCTCAAGAACTCTAACTTTTCCCCGAAGGTCCCACCGGCTTATCCAGAAGCTGACCCCAGCGTGTCCGGTCCGCCATTTGCTGTCGAGTCTTGTCGGAAATCAGGCCATCGACATTTTCCGGCACCCAGCCGCCACCGAGCCCCTTGTAAACCGCAACGAGGTTGGTGAGCACATTCGCTTCCGCAGCAATCAACCGCTCTTCGGCGACAAGCAGGCTCTTTTGCGCATCGACCACGCGATTGTAGGACGCAGTGCCGTCTTCATATTGGGCTTCAACCTCGCCGACAGAACTGCGAGCCGCCCTCAAACTCCGCCGAAGATAAAGCGCCTGCTGCTTGGATCGCAAAAACCCGGTCAGCGCGTTTTCCACTTCCGCATAAGCGGACAGCACAGTGTTTTCGTAGTTCAGCAAGGCTTCCTGAAACTTGGCGTCTTGCACCCGGACATTGTTCTGGATCCGGCCGTAATTCAGGAAATTCCAGGAAAAACCGGGATTGAAGAGGGCTGTTGTTGCCCCGCCCGTAAAGAGATTTGAAAAATCATCTGCCCGTACACCGATTGCCCCAGCAATGGTGAAGGCCGGAAAGAGATCTGCCTTTGCCACGCCGATTTGTGCCGATTGGGCAGCTGCAATGTACTCGGCCTGACGAATGTCGGGCCGGCGGCGCAACATGTCCGCCGGAACGCCGATCGCGACTTCCGCCGGCACCCGGGGAAAACCTGACCGGCCGGAAAAGCGGGCTTTCATTTTACCCGGCGGTTCGCTCAACAGCACACTCATGGCGTTGTAGGCCTGCGCAAGTTCAGCTTCATAGCCCGGAATGGCCGCAAGCGTGTTGTTGTAAAGAACGGTCGCTTCATGAACATCCAACTGGGACGCAACGCCGTTTTCCAGCCGGAGCTGAGTAAGGTTCAGAGACTTTTTCTGAAGCGCGGCATTTTTCCGGCTCGAGGCAACGAGTTGTTGCAGCTCGCGGATGGTGACGTATGTCGCCGCAATGTCCCCAGTGAGCGTCACCAGCGCATCATCGTAGGACGCCAAGTTGGCGTTCAAATTGGCTTTGGCGGATTGAACGTCCCGGCGAATCTTGCCCCAGATGTCGATTTCCCACGCTGCGTCAAATCCTGCAGAAACACGCGAGATGTGACTGTCCACCAGCCCGGCGCGCTCAAGGTCGCGGATGATCGGATCTTGCGTGCTGAACCGGATATTCTCCGAATTTCCTTTCAACTGCTGGACCTGAGGAAACAGCTCGCCGCGCGCTATGCCGAGTTGAGCGCGCGCCTAGTAGACCCGGACACCGGCAGCCTGCAGCTCTACATTTTGGCGATAGGCCTCCGCGATCAGGCCATTCAGCGTTTCATCCTTGAAAACATGCCACCACGGTACGGAGGCAGCGCTGCGGGTCGTAAAGCCGGTGCGGTGATCAATGGTGAGGTTTGCGCCCTTGCCCCAACTGTCAAGCACGGGTGCCTCGGGACGTTCAAAATCCGGACCGACCATACACCCGGACAGGAGGGCGGCGCCTGCAACGCTGGCAATCAAACCCAATTGTCGGAACACGCTCACCAACATCACCTACACATCAAACGGGATGATGAAATTCACCCAGGCATACAACCGCATATTCACCCGGCGCAGCACGGATACCCATTTGCCGCCGCCGCCCGTGTAAATCGCCGCAGCTCCATGAGCCCCGCCCGGAAACCTCTTGAGGGCCGGATCTTCATCCATGACTATCTCAACTGCAAACCGTCCCTGCGGATGCATGAACAGGAAGTTCGGCACATTTCCGCTCGGTTTGATCTGACCTTGTCCGGTCCCTTCCCAAATCGCTTTCACTTTTCCGGCAAACACCTGACCGGGATAAATATCCAGCGCAACTTCAACCGGTTGGCCGGGCTCCACGAATTTCAGGTGTTCTTGATAAAAGGTTCCAAGGAAATAGGGATTTGCATCCGCAACAAACGCGGCGATGGAGCCGATCCGGAAGCCACCGACAACAAGTCCGGGCCGCGCCTGCTGACTGATGATCCGGCCGTCCTCCGGCGCATAGATCGTCGTCTGATCAACATAATACTGCGCCTGGTCGACCTGGGCCCGAGCTGCGGCCACCTGGGCATTCACACCGTCGATTTGCGCCGCAACGGCGAGCTGCGCTTTCGTCACATTCGCTTCTGCCTCGGCCACTTGCGCTTTCGCCCCTGCCAATTGCGCAGTCCATTGATCCAGCGTTTCCTGGCGCGCGCCGCCTTTCGGAACAAGATCCGTATAGCGCTTGACCTGCTCAGCGGCGAAAGTTTCATTGGCCTCAGCCTGAGCCAACTGGTCCTGCGCCAAGACGACATCTTCCTGAAGGATCAGTGCATTTTGCTGCGCCTCGACGAGGTTGGCCTGCGCTTCTGCAAGCTGGGCGTCATACAGCGTTGATTCAAACTGATAGAGTTTGTCGCCCTTCTTTACCGGCTGGTTCTGAGTGACGAACACCTCTTGCAACAAGGTCGGATGCGGCAGTCGGGGTGCGATCTGGATTGTCTGGCGGATCACATGTCCGTCAATCGTGTATGGCGCGAAGAAGCGCAGGAAAACGACCAGAAGAAACAGGACGTGAAAACCGACCCAGAAGGTCACCACACCCCAGGCAACGTTGAACTTCAGAAGTTTGAACTTGTAAAAGACCAGCCAGGCAAAGATGCCATAGGCCCCAAGGATCAGAAGGGCGATCGTCATGCCGCGCCTCCGGGCTTGGGCTGCTCTTCTGATTGCGCGTTGACCTGAGCCTCGCCGACATCAGAGGCACTGGACAGCGCCGGCGTCGCTGATAGCTGATCCGCCTCTCCATCCCCGGCGTCTTCGCTTGTCTTGATTTCACTACCCTTTGGCAGCTTGCGGATGTCGATCGTCAGGGAGTCGTGATAGGACCACATCAATGCGTGGATCCAGGGAAAGACTGTAAACAAGCCGATCCAACCGCCCAATTTGACAGATTCAGCATGCGGGTGCTTGCGCTTCTCTGCAAGTTTGCCCGGAAGACCGCCCAACGTGATCATGACATAGAAGAAGGCAATAACCGCCAGAACACCGATAAAGAACGTTAGGTAGTCATAGCCGTCGAGCTTGAAATCGATCAGTTTCATCGGTCCTCCGCACCAGCCCTCACATGGTTAAGCCCCGCTCTTCCGACACCCTCAAACGCCCGGCTCGCAATTGCAAGCCTCTTTGCAGCCCGCTCCACGCGTGTTTCAAGCGCAGGATCTTTGAAACGGCAGTCCTTTGCACACTTCTGGGGCTTGCGCGGCGAAAAGAACCGGCTAAATTGCCGCAAAATTTCAACGAAGCGGACCTTTCCGCACAACTCACGAACTGGATCCTCCCTCAATGGCGTATGGTGACATCAAGAAAGTCGTGCTGGCCTATTCCGGCGGCCTCGACACGTCCATCATTCTGAAATGGCTGCAAACCGAACTCGGCTGCGAAGTGGTGACCTTTACGGCCGATCTCGGACAGGGAGAAGAGCTGGAGCCGGCGCGCAAAAAAGCCGAGATGATGGGCATCAAGGAAATCTACATTGATGACCTGCGCGAAGAATTCATTCGCGACTTCGTCTTCCCGATGTTCCGGGCCAATGCCGTTTACGAAGGCGTCTACCTGCTCGGCACATCCATTGCCCGCCCGCTCATTTCCAAACGGTTGATCGAGATCGCCGAAGAAACCGGCGCAGACGCGGTTGCGCACGGCGCGACCGGCAAGGGCAATGACCAGGTCCGCTTCGAGCTCTCCGCCTATGCACTCAACCCGGACATCAAGGTGATCGCGCCGTGGCGGGATTGGACCTTCAAATCCCGGACAGATCTCCTGGATTTCGCCGAGAAGAACCAGATCCCGGTCCCGAAAGACAAGCGCGGAGAAGCGCCATTCTCAGTGGACGCCAACATGCTGCACTCGTCTTCTGAAGGGAAGGTTCTGGAAGATCCGAACGAAGAAGCGCCGAACTATGTGTTCCAGCGCACCGTTGACCCGACCGAGGCGCCAGATGTTGTCACCGAAATCGAGATTGGCTTTGAAAAAGGCGATGCGGTTTCTCTGAACGGCGAAAAAATGTCTCCGGCAACGCTCTTCGCTAAGCTCAACGACTATGGCCGCGACAACGGCATTGGCCGCCTGGACATGGTTGAAAACCGGTTTGTCGGCATGAAGAGCCGCGGCATCTATGAAACCCCGGGCGGCACGATCCTGTTGCAGGCGCACCGCGCCATGGAGTCGATCACGCTCGACCGCGGCGCAGGTCACCTCAAAGACGAGTTGATGCCGCGCTATGCAGAGCTGATTTACAACGGCTTCTGGTTCTCTCCGGAGCGCGAAATGCTGCAGGCCCTGATCGACAAGAGCCAGGAGCACGTGACCGGCACCGTTCGCCTGAAACTCTACAAGGGCAATGTCATCGTCGTGGGACGTGCATCACCTTATTCACTCTACGCAGAAGAGCTGGTGACCTTTGAAGATGACCACGGTGCGTACGATCAAAAAGACGCTGCCGGTTTCATCAAGCTGAACGCTCTGCGCCTGCGCACGCTTGCCAAGCGCAACCGGCTCGGCTGAGCCATGAACACATCCGCTGCAACCCGCTTTTCCGAAAAGCTTGTTGCGGCGGGTTTTCTTTTGGTCGGGGGTTTTCAGCCGGAGGAAACAGACCATGTGCCGGAAACCGGCGGGGGCTCTGCGCCCAGAACCTTGCTGATTGTCGGCAGCACCGGCCCCGGATTGTGGCCCGCCTTCAAGGCGGCGCCGGAAGCTGAAGACGGCAAGCCGGATCCGATGGACCGGTACACACGGCGGGTTTTGAGCGAACTTGCCGCGGACTTCGACTTCGAGCCACTATTTCCGTTTGACGGCCCGCCCTATCATCCGTTTCAAAAATGGGCTTTGAAGTGCGGAGGGTTTTCCCAGAGCCCGTTTGGACTTCTCACACACATAATATACGGCCCTTGGGCCGGGCTCAGAGCGGCCCTTCTGTCCGCCGATGACCTGGACATCCCCACCCGCTTAGACACACCTGGTCCATGCGTCACATGCAAGGAAAAACCCTGCCTGACGGCCTGCCCGGTCGACGCCATTCAATTGGACACCGGCTACGACGTCCCGCGTTGCCTTGAGTATCTGGGCAGCACACCAGATGCCGGATGCTGGACCGGATGCCGGGCCCGCAAAACCTGCCCCATCGACCAGAGCCACGCGCCTGACGAAGCTAATGGCCGCTTTCACATGAGGAGTTTTGCAAAGTTCATCTGAGATCTGGTGCCAATAATTATCACCGACGTGCCGTTTGTGTACCCAGTTTTCTTTTCGGCATCGGGCCAGCTTCGATCGATTTTGGCGTCAAATGCAACCATGCAACTCGACCACGTTCAAAATGGCTCCGGCCGTGACGAGTAAAAAGCGGGGGATGATGGTCGCCCACAAGAAGAATTTCAGTTTGTGGCAAGTCCGGATCTGTCGCGATTTCAGAAACAAGATGAGAGATGTTCAGCCATTGCTCACTAATGCGACACAGCTCATTGTCACCAAACACGCCACCATCTGTACAATTGAGCCGTTCCGGAACTTCACCGTAGCCAACCGGAGTGTGCGAATTCAATGTTAGCCAATAGGTGAACTTTGGCTGTTTGCCACCGGACAAGAGATGCGATTTAACAGAAAAAGCAACATCAGCATCACACATGCCGCGAAACGACCTGCCACAAAGAGATAGAGAATAAGTATCTGCCAGCCCTGCGCGGTTTTCGGTGAAATTCAATTCTCTAAAACCGATTTTTGGATACCAATCATAGCGTTCAAAGAAGTCACCGGAAAAACCGTGAAATGCTGCAGTTTTATAACCTGCCGATTCAGCTTGTTTTGGCAGGCAGTCCAACTCTTCTACGTCGCGAAAATGTCGGTAATCACCGTATTTCTGGCAGAGTTCACGCACTTCTGCAGTGGTTGTGGACCCCAGATAGGGCGAGGCGCCTCCAGTGACCGTAAACTTCTCAGCTATTTCTGAGTTCAATAGAGGTCCCCAGATAAGCTCCTGATGGTTTGACTTTTTGAACGCCCCCAGTCCTTCCACCATCACGATCAGTACATTCGTTTGGCGGGAAGAACCAATTGTTGCATTCAATTTCGAGTGCGAGCTCGCCGCATCCTCCAAGGGGGTGAAGGGCTCAATTGAAACGTTCTTGAACTTTTCCAACTCTTGAGGGCTAAGATTTGCCCAGATATCAAGGCCAAGCATTATGCTAACCGTCAGGACAAAAGGATAAAGGCTCAACTCATGACGGCGCGCCTTTGCCCGTCCGACAACCACCACGGTTGCGATTAGGCATGCAAATAAAGCTATAACAAGTATGGCGTAAAATTCTGAATCTTGAACCTTAAGTGCTGACACAAACTGCGTTGCATCTAACACCATAGTCACAGGCATCTGAAAGTAAAAACCTGCTACAACGGCTGCATCGAGAAACATAAACAACGTCAAAAGCAAACAAAACGCCACTCTGCTTATGAAAAGTCCAATAAATACCAATACAGCCAATGCCATGATCTGATACATTCTGATTGGGCAAAAAAAGAACATCAAAAACAAATAACTTAAACTTGGCAATATCACAGATAGTGTTGCGAACTCCCAAGACGCTGAGCTTCTATGCCGGGGGTCAGATAAATATCTGAAAAGAGACGAACGCATATGTGCCACTCGTGAGCAAAAGTACTGAGATCAGAGTACATTCGAGGCGTTAATCTGGCGTTTCCATCCTGCGCAATTTAAAATTGGGTTTGAAATTCAAGCATGCCAGAAGGTGTGTTCGGGGCACATGTTGACAGATTTGTATCGTCGTTAGGATTTCAAAACTGGCAACAGACTTATGGATAATGATGGCGGTCCGATTGAAAACTTAGACTGCCGAACCGCCACTGAAGGCACTACTTCAGCAGGGATTGCCTGGGTCGAACAAAAACAAGCATTCTCCCAGAGCCCGTTTGAAATTCTTACGCACACAACGTACGGGCCGTGGGCTGGGCTCCGGGCCGCCTTTCTGTCCGCAGATGACCTGGATCTCCCCACCCGCTTAGACACACCTGGTCCATGCGTCACATGCCAGGAAAAGCCCTGCCTGACGGCCTGCCCGGTCGACGCCATTCAATTGGACACCGGCTACGACGTCCCCCGTTGCCTTGATTATCTGGGCAGCACACCAGATGCCGGATGCTGGACCGGATGCCGGGCCTGCAAAGCCTGCCCCATCGACCAGAGCCACGCGCCTGACGCTGCCAATGGCCGCTTTCACATGAAGAGTTTTGTGGGGTTCATCTGAGATCTGCCTCAGGCAGTAAAGCAATCCACCACTGCTCTGGCCGATCATCACCCGGATATCTTCACCACACCGTCCTGATCGGGGCAGGTTGTCAGCGCCTCTGCGGCTGTCTGACCGTCCGCCAGCGGCGCATCCGGCCAGATTTCGGCAAGCGGGATCAGAACAAAGGCGCGACCCCCCATACGAGGGTGCGGCAACTCCAGATCGGGCTCGTTTACTGTCCGCGTTCCGTAGATCAGGACATCAATATCAATGATCCGCGGTCCCCAGCGAACATCCCGGACCCGGCCCAGCTCGGTTTCAATGGCAAGACACCGCGCCAACAGGTCCTGAGGTGACAAGGTGGTATCGACGACAGTACAAATGTTCCGATAATCGTCCTGGGGCACCGGCCCCCAGGGCGGTGTGCGGTAATCGGACGATCTGGCGACAACCGTAATTCCCTCACTGGCGTCCAGATGCTCCAGCGCTTTTTTCAAATGCGCGGCCGTGTCGCCGATGTTCGACCCAAGCCCGAGGGCACATCGGGTCGGTGCAGCCACTTCGGCTGTGGCGAGGTTTGTTTGATGGAGGGTCATTTATACGGGGTTCCGTTCCAGTCGCGTTGCCTGCGATATACGCACACAATCTGCATGTGGACGTACGTCATGGACTCTTATTATTGAAGCACCCTTCATAACGGCTGTCATATGCACCGCGATGGAGCCAAAAAGCCGCTCATCGGTCTCGACGCCCAAAACCGCTCCAATCATGCGTTTCCGGGATGCGCCGGCAAGAATGGGCAGGCCGTGCTTCTGCAAAGTCTCCAGCCGGTTCAGAATGAAAAAATTCTGATCAATGGTTTTTCCAAAGCCAAATCCCGGGTCGAGGATCTGTTTTTCTTTCGCGATACCGGCCCGCTCGGCCAACGCCATGGACGTTTCAAAAAACCGGTCCATGTCGGCCAGGATGTCAATGTCGGCATCGGCATAATCACGGTTGTGCATCATCACGACCGGCACACCGAGCTCGGCAACCGTATCGGCCATCACCGGATCTTTTTGCAGGCCCCAGACATCGTTGACGAGCGCGGCACCAGCAGCGCCAGCCCGGCGCGCGATCTCCGCCTTGTAGGTGTCGATCGAGACCGGACACCCAAGCTCACAAACAGGCTCAAGAACAGGTGCCAGACGCGTCCATTCATCTTCCAGCCCAACGGGCTCAGATCCGGGCCGTGTGCTTTCCGCGCCAATGTCCAGAATGTCGGCCCCTTCGGCTATCATGGACCGGGCATGATCGAGGGCCTTGTCCGCCGCATCGAACCGCCCGCCATCGGAAAAGGAATCCGGTGTCACGTTCAATATGCCCATCACATGGGCCCGGTTCTCCGGCAAGGTATAGGCAGCAGCTTTGGCCATCAGTCGTCCTTCATCGTCCACCAATTGGACCAGAAGTCTCGTCTGATGCCCCGCTCTTAACGACAGGTCAAGCAAATGAATCCCGCAATGCGCGGGATAATTATGATGTGGTTATTCGGCTGCGGCGTGCTGGGTGTCCTGGCCGCGGAGCAACAGGTAACAGACAACGCCCACCACCGGCATGGCCGGAAGCACAAAAGCAAGCCCGAGAACAGGATCACCGACAACGGCCACGATCAGGCTCGCAGCCACACCGCCGCCAAACTGTAGGAAGCCAAGCATGGACGACGCTGCGCCTGCAATGTGCGGGAACGGGGCCATGGAATCTGTAAAACTTGCCGGAAGAACAAACGCCAAGGCGAATACAAATAAGCCAACGGGCGCCATGACGGACGCCACGGAGGGCGCTTGTGTCAGGGTCATACCGGACATAAGCACAGAGGCAACAACCAGCATGCCCAATCCGAAAGGCACCAGCTTGTGCGCGTCAGTCACCTTCAAGAGCTGACCGGTTACCACTGTGCCGAGGATAAATGACCCGGACTGCAGGATCATGGTGAGGCCGAAGACAGAGGGCGACAGGCCGACTTCGTAGATCAGAACGAAGGGCAGCACGGTTGCGAGCGCATATATGTTGCCGAGGCCGCAGCCGATCAGGATTGCCGGTGCGAGAAACCGTGGATCTTTCAAAAGGGTGGTGTAATTGATGGCCAGCTGACGCGGGTTCAGGTGATGTTTGCCCGGCGATGGGTTCGTTTCCACCTGAAACGCGGTCACGGCCGCCATCAGCGCCACGCCGTAGATCACCATGCACCAGAAGACTTCCCGCCAACCGAAGAGCTCAAGCACGAACCCGCCGATTGTCGGCGAAAGCGCGGGCCCAAGCGCCAGCATCATGGCGATGGTGTTCATGATACGGGCGGACGCCTGACCGGTGAACTGATCCCGCACAATCGCCCGGGACACGGAAATTCCGATCGCTGCGCCAACCCCTTGAAGGGCGCGGGCTGCCACCATGAACTCTGCTGTGGGACTGAATGTCGCCAGCACGCTTGAGATGAGATAAATGCCGAGAAACAGAATTGTGATCGGCTTGCGGCCGAAAGCGTCGGTCAACGGACCGCACACCAGCTGTGTGGCGGCAAATCCGGCAAAATAGGACGTCAGAGTCAGTTTCACCGCGCCATCAGTCGTGCCGAAAAACTCAACCAGCGCCGGCATGGCCGGCGTATATAGCGCCATGGAAATGGGCCCGACGGCCACAAGACCGGCGCCGAGCATTGCCGTTCTGCGGGCACTCATCAAAGTGGCGGGTGCTGCTGTCATTTGCCCTTCCCGTTCGGCGAAAGCAGCAAAAGGCTATCCTTCATGTTTTGAAGAAGGGTTTCCAGCACCTTGCGGTCGTCCCCTATCACACCTTCCAGCGCGCGCGCCCGGACGCCCTCCAGAGCGACGCTGATGCGCTCCAGCAACGGGTCAGCGTCTTCGGTCAGCTGCACCAGCTTGGCGCGCTTGTCGGACGGATCGGGTTGGCGCTTGATAAGGCCAGACTTTTCGAGCGAGTCGAGATAGCCCACCAAGGTCATCGGTTCCACGTACATCGCATCGGCCAAAACCGCCTGCCGTTGACCCGGCATCCGCCAGACGTAAAACAGTGTCCGCGCCTCACCAACGGTCAGTCCTGTCTCGACATCGGCAAGGGCCGCCTCGAACTGACGGCGCAGCATGCGCGCCAGGTCGACAATCAGCATTGTCACTCCGATATTGGGTGGAGGTAGTGTCATGAACAGCTCAAATTAATAAGGATACCTTACTAGTTAGGGCGCAGGTTCATTTCTGTCAATGCGCAGAACTACCACTGCATTGCACAATTCAAGGACTGCGCGTATAAAGGCGCCAAATTCGGCCCGGCAGAACCAGACTGCAGCCGATCCCGGAAATTCATATCCAGACGTGCTGCGGGTTCCAATGGGGCCCGCTTCATGTCTTTTGGAGCCCAACTCATGAAACTGCGTAACATTGCCATCATCGCGCACGTCGACCATGGCAAAACCACTTTGATCGACGTCCTCCTGAAGCAATCCGGTGCGTTTCGCGACAACCAGCGCACCGAAGAACGCATGATGGACTCAAACGACATCGAGCGCGAGCGCGGCATCACCATTCTCGCGAAAGTCACCTCGCTGGAGTGGAAAGACACCCGCATCAACATCGTCGACACCCCGGGCCACGCCGACTTTGGCGGCGAGGTGGAGCGCATCCTGCATATGGTCGACGGCGTGATCCTTCTGGTCGACGCTGCCGAAGGCCCGATGCCGCAAACGAAATTCGTCCTCGGCAAGGCGTTGAAACTCGGCCTGAAGCCGATCGTTGCCATCAACAAGATCGACAAGCCGGAACAGCGCGCAGACGAAGTTCTGGACGAGGTATTCGACCTGTTCGCTTCCCTCGATGCCAACGAAGACCAGCTCGACTTCCCGGTCCTTTACGGGTCCGCCAAGCAGGAATGGATGGCGCTGGAGCCGGATGGACCGCAGGACAACATGGATCCGCTGTTCGACATGGTTCTCGACAAGGTCGCCGAGCCGGAAGCCGAAGACGGCGAATTCAAGCTGCTGGCGACGACGATCGAATCCGATCCGTTCCTTGGCCGCATCCTGACCGGTCGCGTTGTTTCCGGCACGGCCACTCCGAACATGGCCATCAAGGCCCTGTCGCGCGATGGCAAGCAGATCGAGACCGGCCGCGTCTCCAAGATCCTCGCCTTCCGCGGCCTGGAGCGTCAGCCGATTGAAAAAGGCGAAGCCGGCGACATCGTTGCGATCGCGGGCCTGACCAAGGCAACCGTTGCCGACACGCTCTGCGCGCCGGGTGTTGACGATCCGATCCAGGCCCAGCCGATCGATCCGCCGACCCTCTCCATGACCTTCCGCGTCAACGACAGCCCGCTTGCCGGCACCGAAGGTTCCAAGGTTCAGTCCCGCGTCATCCGCGAGCGGCTGATGAAGGAAGCCGAAGGCAACGTCGCGCTGAAGGTGGAAGACACCGACGAACCGGACGCCTTCATCGTATCCGGCCGCGGCGAACTTCTGCTGGCGATCCTGATCGAGAACATGCGCCGTGAAGGCTTTGAGCTCGGCGTTGGCCGTCCGCGCGTCGTTTATCAATTCGATGATGCCGGCAACCGTCTGGAGCCGATCGAGGAAGTCATCATCGATGTGGATGAGGAATTCTCCGGCGCCGTCGTACAAAAACTTCAGGAACGCAAAGCCGATCTTCTGGAAATGAAGCCGTCCGGCGGCGGCCGCACCCGTCTGGTGTTCCACGCCCCGACCCGAGGCCTCATTGGCTACCAGGCCGAACTGATGTCCGACACGCGCGGTTCTGCAATCTTCAACCGCCTGTTCCACGCCTATGAAGCGTACAAGGGCCCGATCACAGGCCGCCACACCGGTGTGCTTCTGTCCAACGGCACAGGCGAAGCCGTCGCTTACGCGCTCTTCAACCTGGAAGACCGCGGCCCGATGATGATCGATCCGGGCACCAAGGTGTATCCGGGCATGATCGTGGGCGAGCACACCCGCGGCAATGATCTGGAAGTCAACGTCCTGAAAGGCAAACAGCTGACCAACATCCGCTCGGCCGGCAAGGACGATGCGGTGAAGCTCACCACTCCGATCCGCCTGACGCTGGAAGCCGCGCTCTCCTACATCGCGGATGACGAACTGGTGGAAGTCACCCCATCCAGCATCCGCCTGCGCAAGGCCGAACTCGACCCGCACGAGCGCAAGCGCCAGGAACGCGCCCTGAAAAAAGAAAGCGCCTGAGTTTTCTGGTTTTCTAAGTGGTGTAAAGTTGAAAAGCCCGGGTCAAATGATCCGGGTTTTTTGTTTTTATCAAATTCTCCTGCGTTCATCCCATACTTGACCATCTAGGCTCCCCTCCGTATCCGCCCCTTCCAGATAATTCCGGAGCCAATGGATCCCCGCACGAGGCGGGGATGACAGATGACGAGTCTGATGGGGCTTTACCGATTATTCCAATCCATCCAGCCCTACCTTGAGCGCTGCACCCATCCCGTTTGCTTCCATGTGCACCCGCAGTTTCTGATTATATCCTCCGGGTGTGTTCAAAGCCTCAATAAGATCAGCGCACTTTCTGTTGGAAAGGCTTGAGACGACCAGCGCTCTAAGGAACGCTTCTCCTTGATCGGTGTCCTGAACCCGCTCACCAAGCCATTGTGCGGCGTCTTCCAACATCTGGGCAACGGGCGACAGCGTAGCCTGCGCACATAGATAGGCTGCCATTTCAGAACTATTCGACAGGGCAAAGATACTGTTGTGCGCACCGAAGACCGTTCTAACCAGATCAGCATCGCCCTGTACGATGATGGGCGATCCCCCTTCAGCAATTCCTGGAAACGGCATCATCAACGCGACCGCGTGCGCCGGAAGAACCAACTGGTCTGCCTGATTTAGCGTCGCCCCAGCCATAAAAGAGATTATTTGCTGCCCCTCGCGGAACTGAATGGCACCGAGCACCTCTGGCGCCCGGTCAGCCAACAGCCCCAAAAAAATAATCTCGCTTGCGTCGGCGACGGCTTGATTGCTGGCAACCGTCACGTTCGAATAGGCCTCACTAAGTGCTTTCGAATAACGCTCACTTCTTTCTGAAACGGTGAACTGATGGCCATCTTTTGCTATGCCATGAACAACGGCACTAGCAATATTGCCGCACCCAATAACGCCAATCCGCATCGTCCAAATCCTCACCGAAATCTGCAGATAAGTTTCGATGGTGCACGAAATGCGGCGCATGAGGCAACCGGTTTACGGGATAGCAAAGAAATCTTATCCACGCCCCTCCCCCCTGCCCGTATACTTCTCCCGTGCCTGTTCAACGGGCTTTCCGGGGGACCGTCCTTCGGGAAGGAACGGGCCGGGCGGGGCTGGGAGGCGGTGTAACGAACCGTCTTGGCAGGTCCGGTGGCAGTGAACCTGAGGCCCGTAACTTTGGGGGGAGCGGTGCGGCTCTGGAGGGCGCGTTGCGGGGGTGGCAACACCCAAGCGTCTGTCCAACAGCCGGATCCCACGGCTGCCATGAGAAAAAGCCCGGGCGGGGCGTGACAGCTTTTGCCGAAGAAACATTTTGAACAAGTAGCGCAAGGCAAAGCCTGGCGCGCCCCGCCACTCCTGTGCTGGACGGGAGGCAACACAGCAAAACGCCGGAGGAGGTCCTCGCGGCGCTTTTGGTTCTGGCGCAGTCTCATTGCGCCGTGCCTGTTTTTGCCATGTCTGTTTGTGCCGTCCCGGCCTCCGAGCCGGGACCAAGGCCGCGGGAGAAGTTCCCAGTCAGGCAGCCCTTTGCCTGAATGGAGAAAACCGCACTGCATTGGTTTGCCGGACCACACTCAAGAGGCAAAGCCCGCCAATTACCAGCTCAACCACCAGCGCCGTCACCAGTCCACTGTGCGGTGCGCCGTCCAGACCCAGGCTGACCAGCCGGCCAAAGGCATAGGCAAGAAATACGGTGGCACCAAGCGCTGCAGAAAGCCGGCTCACACCGGACAGGAAGGCTCCGGCCAGAATGAGAGCCCCAAGCGCCGCCAGATTGGCGCCCGGTGCGCGCAGCTCATTCAAAAGGCTCGGATTGCTGCCAAGGACGATGTCATAGGCGGCGTAAAAACCTGCTGGCGCGGCGGTGATGGCAAGGCCGATGCCGAGCGCCGTCACACCGGCGACGCCAAGGATTGCTCTGTCAAACCATGAGATATGCAAGATCAATCTCCTTCTTCGTGCACTTCAGGCAGCTGCCGACCAGGCACCGGAGCGCGCAGCATCCCGGGCATAGTCCGCAAAATCTTTCGGCGGGCGGCCAAGGGCGCGCTGCACCCCATCGGCAAGATGGGCGTTGCGGCCATCCAGCGTTTCGCGGGCGATCTCGGTAATGACACCGGCGATCATCTCGCCGCTGGAGCGGGCAACTTCTGCATGGAACTCTTCGAAAGTGATCGGCAGATGCTGAACGGTTCGTCCGATCGCCATAGAAAGCTCTTCCGCCATATCGGCAAAGCTCATCAGACGCGGGCCGGTAACCTCGTAAAGTTCGCCATCATGCCCGTCCTCGGTCAGCGCAGCGACAGCCACCGCAGCAATGTCGTCGACATCAACGATCGGTTCGCGGATATCACCGCCCGGCATTGGCAGCACACCGGCCATGACGGGTTCGAACAACGCGCCTTCCGAGTAATTCTGCGCAAACCAGGCCGCACGGACGATTGTGAAGGCCAGTCCGGACGTGCGGACAACGTCTTCGGCGCGTTCCGCGTGATGCTCGCCGCGGCCGGTCAAAAGCACCAGTTTTTCAACACCGGCATCCTTGGCCACCTTGGCGAACGCCTCGACCTGCTCCACAGCGCCGGGCACGGCAATGTCGGGAAAGTAAGACACATAAGCAGCCGAGACACCCTGAAGCGCCGGACCCCAGGTTTGCGGCAGCTCCCAATCAAACGGCACCGGCGCACTGCGCGACCCGAGGCGAACGGAAATGCCTTTATCTTCAAGCGATTTGGCGATGCGGGAGCCGGTCTTGCCGGTCGCGCCGATTACGAGAATGGTCTTGTCTTGCATGGGTCCTCTCCGGATCAACTGTTGCGATGACCCGAAGATATGGATTTCGAAGAGACGAACAATTCTCGAACGTCTTCAATTATTATCTGATCGTCCAGATAATATGGACGAACAGGAAATTTCATGGCACAGTCTTGCCCATAATTATGACCGCGACCCCACATGTGCCGAACCCGAATGCCATTGCCCAGCCGCTTGGCGATCCTCTTGGTGAAATCCTGCACCTTCTAAAACTCACCGGCACATTTTATTGCCAGTCCCGGCTCACCGCGCCCTGGGGCGTTGTAATCCCCGGCTTTGACAATGTGATGAGCTTCGCTGTGATTATCGGCGGGCGCTGCTGGATGACGGTCGGGGGCGGTGATCCGTTTCAGGTGGAAAAAGGCAACCTGGTGCTGATGACCAAGGGGCAGGAACTCAATTTCCGAAGCGATTTGGATACACCGCTTCTGACACTTGATGAATTGCCAATCCGGAAGGTCACTGAGCTCTATGAAACGCTGGAGTTTGGCGGCGGCGGTGAGGAAACCAGCATCATGTACGGCATTGTCCGCCTTGATCATGCTGCAAGCGGGCTTTTGATGCAGCTCTTGCCTGAAGTTCTGAAGATTGACACCTGGACAGAGGATGCCGGCAGCTGGCTGCAGGGCACGCTGCAATTCATCGCGAGGGAAGCGCGGGAGCTCAGACCGGGCGGAGAAACCGTGATCACGCGGCTTGCCGATGTTGTGGTGATCGAGGCGATCCGCCGCTGGATCAACACGGCGCCGGAAGCCAACAGAGGCTGGCTGAAAGCCGCCCGCGATCCGCAAATCGGCCGGGCCGTGCTGGCAATCCACCGGGCTCCGGCCGAGAGCTGGACGCTGGAAACGCTGGCCGACGTTGCCAGCATGTCGCGTTCGGCCTTCTCCGCCCGTTTCACCGAACTCGTTGGGATGCCGGCAATTGAATATCTGACCGTCTGGCGGATGCATCTTGCCCGTGCACGTCTGTTGGAGACGAGCCAGCCCATCGCCGCCATATCGGCCAGTCTCGGCTACCAGTCTGAACCGGCCTTCAACCGCGCCTTCAAACGGGTATTCCACATACCGCCGGGACAGGTCCGGAAAACCCGTGCCGCCAGCATCTGACGGGCAGTCGCTGATAGTCGGCGCCCTTTCGCCTTTTGGGGGCCTTTTCTTGTGCGGCGCAAACAGGTTTAATCCGGCCAACGCAAATTTCACGGGAGGCACGGGTGAGCAAAACGAACGCGGGTAATTTTTTCGAGGACTTTCAAATCGGTCAGGTGATCAAGCACGCCACACCGCGCACTGTCACATCCGGCGACCAGGCGCTTTACACCGCGCTTTACGGCTCCCGTTTCGCAGTTCAGTCCTCCGATGCTTTCGCCCGCGCGCTCGGTTATGCCCACGCTCCGGTTGACGATCTCCTGACGTTCCATGTCGTCTTCGGCAAGACCGTGCCGGACATTTCGCTGAACGCGGTTGCCAATCTCGGGTATGCCGGTGGCCGGTTCCTTGCACCCGTTTACCCGGGTGACACGCTATCGACCGTCTCGGAAGTCATCGGCAAGAAGGAAAACTCCAACGGCAAGACCGGCGTCGTTTACGTGCGCTCCACCGGCTATGCGGACGACGGCACGGAAGTCCTGGATTATGTGCGCTGGGTCATGGTGAAGAAGCGCGATGTGGCAAGCCCGCCGCCCGATGCCGTTGTGCCGGATCTGCCCGCTGCCATCGACCCACAGGCGCTCGGCAACGCCGTGCCGCTGCTTGATACCGTATACTGGGAAAACGACCTTTCCGGATCGCCTTTCCGCTGGGCCGACTACGAAGTCGGCGAAAAAATCGACCATGTCGACGGCATGACCGTGGAAGAGGCAGAGCACCAGATGGCGACCCGGCTCTACCAGAACACGGCCAAGGTGCATTTCAACCTGCACACGGAAGCAGAAAGCCGCTTCGGCAAACGTCTGATCTATGGCGGCCATGTGATTTCGCTGGCCCGGGCGCTCTCGTTCAACGGGCTTGCCAATGCATTCCATGTTGCCGGAATCAATGGCGGCCGGCATGTGGCCCCGCTCTTTGCCGGCGACACCGTGTATGCTTGGTCGGAAGTTATAGAAAAGGCAGAGATCGATGGCCGGTCGGACGTTGCCGCCCTACGGTTGCGGCTCGTCGCCACGAAAAACCGCGCCTGTGCCGATTTCCCGCTGAAGGATGCCGACGGCAGTTACGAAGACGGCGTCATTCTCGACTTCGACTACTGGGCGTTGATGCCGAAATAACGGGATAGACTTTCCAAACCAAATCGGCGAGCGTTCCGGTTCAAGACCAACTGGAGGCAAGCTTGTGAAAACGGTCTCTTTCACACAGATGAAGGACGGCACCAAGGAGGATTACGATCTTCTGGCGGAGGCCGAAAAGCCGTTTCATGCTGCAACAGCAGAGCGGATCCTCGCCGAGCTGAAACGGCAGGGCGAGGACACCATGACGGGTTACAAGATCACCCGGATGGAGCATGGCCTGCAATCGGCAACCCGTGCGCTCCGGGAAGGCGCCGACATCGACTGGGTCGTCGGCGCACTCTTGCATGACATAGGTGATGGCTTGGCACCGCAGAACCACGACCGGTTTTCCGCCGAAGTTATCCGCCCGTTCGTGCGCGACGAGGTAGCCTGGGTGGTTGAACATCATGGCATCTTCCAGATGCTTTATTACGCTAAGCACTACAACTGGGATGAAAACGCCCGCGACCGGTTCAAGGATCACCCACACTTCCAGGCGTGCGCGGATTTCTGCGAGCGTTGGGATCAGGCGTCTTTCGATCCGGACTATAAAAGCGAACCGCTGGAAACCTTCGAGCCGATGGTACGCGAGGTCTTTGGGCGCAAGGCCTATGATCCCGCAGTCATCCGGGAGGGCGTCTCTACCGGGCTGCCAGAGCTCGCAAACAAAAACTAGGCTTTAGGGCTTTTGAGCCGGCACAACATCGGTCGCGATCGGACCAACACCAGCTTCTGCGGCCTTGGGCCCGAACGGAACCCAGCGCTTGAAGAAGTTGGCTGTGGAGCTTGAACGGCTTTCATTGCCCGCCGCAAAAGCAGCTTCCACAGGCTGATCTTCAGCCGGAGACTGGGAATTGGCGACAGCTGTCGGCGGTGCTTCTGCCGGTGTGTTTTCCGTTGCGGAGACAGCAGATTCTTCCGTGCCCTCATCGCCGAAACTCAAAGCTTCAGCAATCTGGCTTTGCCGATCTTCCCAACGCTGCTTCCGCTCTTCGCGAGCATCAAGCCGCGCAACAATTGTCTCGAATTTCTCGTTGTCACGGTTCTGCTTGGCTGCAACCGCCATGGCAATGCGCGGGCTGACCTCATAGGCAGGACACTTCGCACTCGCGCGGAACGGCACACCGTCTACCAGCGTTGTCGCATCAAAGACGTATTTCTTTTCGCAGACAGAAATTGCCGGAGGGGTGTTGGTTACCTCGAAGTGGTCATATCCGGTCTTGAGCATCTTCCAGAATGCCAGGTGCTCGTTGTCATGATGCTTTGCCAGGTTTTCCGGAGTCATCCGGAACGGGAACGCCTGTACCTGGAACGACCGCGCCCCGCCCTTAAAGCTGTCGCGGGCAAGCGCGTAGATATCCTGCACCTGTTCATCGGTCATGGCGTAGCAGCCGCGCGAAGAACATGCACCGTGAACCATCAGATGGGAACCAGTCCGCCCATGGGCTTGGTCATACCGGTTTGGAAACCCGAGATTGAACGCCAGATGGTAACTTGAGTTCGGGTTCATCAAGGCCGGCGTCACTTCATAAAAGCCTTCCGGGGCCTGGCGATCGCCTTCCTTGAATTTCGGTCCAAGTTTGCCGGACCATTTGCAGATCTCGAACTCTTCCAGGAGCTTGAATTTGCCCGTTCGTGTCTGCTTCCAGACCTCCAGTTCGGATTCTTCCTTGAAAATCCGGATCATGATCGGTGAATTGGACGGCATGTTGAGGTCGGCCATCTTGCGCTTGATGGACGCGCTCACAGGAGCTTTGTGCTTGTTGGGACCAGAAGCGAAGTCGTCAGCTTGGCATCCGACCAACACGCCGGCCAAGAGAACGGCTGCCACACGGGTGTACGCACGTTTATGCATGCGTTGATGGTCCGCCTGCCGGTTTTCCGCTGAAGACGAGAAACGCCCGAAGATCATATACCTGTCCCAAACTGATCGGATCTTGTTCAACCGTTTGCGTATCGGCTGGCCAAAACTCCCATCTCGCCCCCAAAGACCAAGCTAGGCAAGGATGGTTGATGATACGTTACTGTATCTGCAGAAAGGCAGCGAACCACAATCCGGTGATAAACACAGCTATCCCGCTGGCGCTTTTCGCAGTTCTGCCTCAGTGACGGCAGAATCTGGCCACACAATGGCGAAAAGCCGCCAAGTGGCGGCCTTTCATCAAAATCTCGTCAGAAAAGACGGATCAGGAGAGCGTCCGGCCAATAGCGATGAACTTCTCGCGCCGCTGCTTGCGCAGCTGATCGGCGCTCAGCCCGGCCAGTTGCTTCAACTCTTCCTCGATCGCCGATCCGGCGGTGTCGATGACAATCTCGCGGGCACGATGCGCGCCGCCAACCGGTTCATCGACAATGCTGTCGATGACACCCAGCTGTTTCAAATCCTGAGCTGTGATCTTCAGAGCTGTTGCTGCGTCCTGAGCCTTGGCGCTGTCACGCCACAAGATGGATGCCGCCCCTTCCGGCGAAATCACAGAGTAGATGGCATGTTCCATCATCAAGACCTTGTTGGCCGTGGCAACTGCGATCGCACCACCTGAGCCACCCTCACCGATCACCACGGCAACAGACGGCGTCCCAAGCCCAAGACCGGCATCCGTCGACCGTGCAATTGCCTCGGATTGACCGCGCTCTTCGGCACCTCGGCCCGGATAGGCACCGGATGTGTCCACAAACGAAATCAGCGGCAAGCCGAAACGCTCAGCCATTTCCATCACGCGCACAGCCTTCCGGTAGCCTTCCGGGCGAACCATGCCAAAGTTATGTTTCAGCCTGGTTTCAGTATCGTGGCCTTTTTCCTGGCCTAGCACAGCAACGGACAGACCGCGGAACCGGCCAATGCCAGCCACAAGTGCATGGTCTTCAGCGAAATTCCGATCACCTGCGAGCGGAGTAAAATCCTCGATCAACCCGGTGATGTATTCAATCGCATGTGGCCGGTCCGGATGACGGGCAACGAGTGTTTTCTGCCAGGGTGTCAGCTTCGCGTAGATGTCTTTCAGCGTCTGCGCGGACTTCGTTTTCAGCCGGTCGATCTCGCTTTCAACATGAACAGCTTCACCATCTTCTGCGGCCAGTGCTCGCAATTCCTGGATCTTGCCTTCAATGTCGGCGACGGGCTTTTCGAATTCCAAATAGCTGTGCATGTACTCGCTAACCTGAAACATGTTGGACCCGCAGATTTGCGCGGATCCGAAAATCAAGAGCCGGGAGCACAGGTGTCCCACCGGCATGGTCATGAGGGCTGTATCAAGAGACGGGAAGTGGTGCAAGCTTTCCCGGCAACTCAGATCCCGCCAGCCTGATCAACTTCTGCAACAGACTGGCTTGGCATTCAATAGAAGACCATCGGACGCAGGAGGTTGGATCCCGAAAATGAAGCTATCGTGCGGCCCGGTCACTGCCATCGCCATCAATGTTGAGTTTTGAAGCCTCAACTAGCAATCGGCCATTTTTCGTTGCTATCGAGATCCGGTAAGGCACCAGAACATTGTCCCGGCCCATCGGCGCCAGCCAAATCTCCATGGGCGCCTTTGCCATGTATTTCACCGACTCTTTGGATGGACGGTGACCGGCAACCGGAACCCATTTGGCCTTGCAAACCACGACCAGTCCGTCATAGCCGCGACCGGAAACTTCCTTGGTGCCCTGGTAGGACAGCTTGATGTCGAACCGGGTCCAACCGTCGAAAATCGGCAGTTTGCGCGAACAGGCTTTCGGACCGAGGCTGTCTTTTGCCCGCCGGACCGGCATCAACGCAGCGCTTAGGGGATCCATCGCGTTACGGCGATGGCGGTTTGTCACCTTGATGCGCTCCGCATTCGGTTTGAATTGCGGTGTTACCTCCATGGACCGGATGTTGCCCGAGCCCTGGTTCAGATTCACATAGAAATCCAGATTGGCCGCATGTGAGGCCATGCGGTACTTGGACGGCACCACCTTGGACCCGACAAGCCAGCCGGATGCTTCAGCGCCGCCCTTTCCGGTCGAAAAGAGTGTTCCGATCCCAGCCGGCGCCATCGCCACCTTTGCCGAATAGGCGTTGCCTTGCATCACCAGAGAGAGCGTGCCTCGAGCAACCTTGAACCCGGCAATCGATATGGAATAGACGCCCCCGACGGTGCTCTTCTTAGCGTGCGCCGGAGTAATCAGGAGAGCTCCTGCCAAAAACGGCAGAACTGCCATCCGTCCAATTGACTTTATACCAATCACTTCAAAACCTCCGCGCCGCACTGCCGGCGGCGTTCGCGCCCCCGCGCCAAGGATGTTCCGCAAGGTCAACAATAGCATGAAATCACCCTTGCGAACCGTGTCAATTCTTCTAAATCTTGGTAACTCACTGGTTAACACATTGCCGAATGCGGAATAAAAGTAAGGAATCGCATCAAAGGCGCGCAGATGTCTTGACGTTCGCACGCACTCCCTTTATAGCGGGACAACTTTTTTCCGAGAATTGCCGGAGACGATGTCGCCGGGCCTCAGGTCCGCGCCGCTTTCGGTTGGTCTTGCTGGGTTCCTGTAACGGCCCAGCCACAAAAACAAAAGGTGATATGATGGCTCGCCGTTGCGAACTCTCTGGCAAAGACGTGATGACAGGCAACAACGTCTCTCACGCAAACAACAAATCCCGTCGCCGGTTCCTGCCGAACCTGTGCAACGTGTCCCTGATGAGCGACACACTCGGCGAAACCTTCAAGCTGAAAGTCAGCGCACACGCTCTGCGTTCTGTTGAGCACCGCGGTGGCCTTGATGCGTACCTGATGAAAGCTTCCGACGCTGAGCTTTCCGACAATGCGCGCAAGATCAAAGTCAGCATCAAGCGCAAGCAGGAAGAAGCTGCTGCGGCTTAACCCTTAAGGGGTCAAAAATGGAAAATACCCGGAGTTTCTCCGTGGCCAATCTCGCCATCGCGGTCCTCGCGATGGCGATTGTCGTTGTGGCCTCGAATTTTCTGGTCCAGTTCCCGGTCGAGCACGTGCTGGCCGGAGTTAATCTGGCAGACCTCCTCACCTGGGGCGCCTTCACCTATCCGATCGCGTTTCTGGTCACCGACCTGACGAACCGGCGCTTTGGCCCGTCCGCAGCCCGGAAAGTCGTTCTGACCGGCTTTGTCATCGCAATCGTGGTCCCGATGGTGTTCTGGACGTTTGATGAGGCCTTCACGACCCCCCGGATCCTCGTCGCTTCAGGAACAGCATTCCTCGTTGCCCAACTGCTCGACGTGACGATTTTCGACCGTCTCCGCCGCCTGACCTGGTGGAAAGCGCCGATCGCCTCGTCACTGGTCGGTTCCATGATCGACACCCTGCTGTTCTTCGGAATCGCCTTTGCCGCAGCCTTTGCCTTCATCGATGTCGGCTTTGGCATGGAAGACGGTTCGCTTGCGTTCCCGGTTCCGTTCCTCGGGATTGCCGATGCTTTCCAGGTCCCTCTCTGGGCGTCGCTGGCCGTTGGTGACTTCATGGTCAAGATGCTGGTCGCTGTCGCACTGCTTGCGCCCTACCGGTTTGTGCTGAACATGTTCCAGCCGCAACCCGGCAGCTCTGCAGCCTGAGGCAAGGCGCGATTGGTTATCAAAAAGGCGCCCATTGCGGCGCCTTTTTGATTACTTGTCTTCTAAACGGAAGCGCAAAAGCAAGGTGCGTTGCAGCAACGACCGGTTGTTGTCCGACAAGAGCGTCAAGATGGTGTCACCGGCCGCATTCTGGTGAACAGCCAGGGCTTCCATGTTGTCGATCTGGTAATTGAAGTCCGCCTCCAGAAGGATTTCCCCGTCCAGTACAGCCCCGGCCTTGAGATCGCTTCCTGGAAGCCGCCGCAACCTGAGACCAATCAGGTCTTTCATGTTGAAGCGCCGCTCCATCAGGAGAAGGTCTCCGTCGGGCAAGAACGCAGCATCGGTCACATCGAAGCGGTCATGGCGTTTGATGGAGAACTCTTCAGAACCGTCCGGACCAAGGACAAACCCGAGGAAATCGTGTTCATCGCTGGGTGTTGTTTCGCTGATCGCGATCAGTTTGCCGTCAAGTGGGCCATCTGCCGGTCCTGCGGCCAGCGCTTCGATGCCCGTGTTGCGCGGCAATCTGTCCAGCGCCTTCGGCAAGGCCAGCTGGCCGAGCATTCTTTCATCCCCGGTCAGGAGCGGCCACTCATAATGATAAACCGCGTGATTACGTTCTGCAGACACGTAAAGGCCGGTGTCATTGAGGGTCAGCGCCTCGGTGTCATGACCCCAGCGGGCCCTAAGTGATTTTCCATCCGCGCCCAACAATATCGCGTAACGCAGATCCGACAGCCCAGTTGGAGCACCTTCATCCGTTTGCTCGACGGTTGCGGCGACCCAGTGGCCATTGTCGGTCACTGCAAGCAAGCGATCGCCGTCATCAAGACTGATCACCCCAGACAATCCGCCGGTCTTGCGATCAGAAGCCAGGATCTCGAAACCACCCAGAAACGTCAGCTTTCCAAACTCGGTATTGGAATGACCTATATGGAAGGTCTCAATCGGCCGTGTCTTTACCCGGACCTGTTTTGCCTCATCAAGGAGACCTTCGGCCGACACAGGCGTGGAAAACGAGAGAACCGCTGCAGCCAGCCCGGCTGCAGCGGTCCTTAAAAACCTGGAGAAGAAAGCGCTCATGCCCTCACAGCCCGCTCACCTGCGTCCAGCCCGGCGCTGGCGGCCTCTGCCGAATTGCGCGGCCATCTGGACCTCGTCGTCAAAGAGGTCCGCGAGCTGGTCCGTCATCGCGCCTGCAAGCTCTTCTGCGTCGACGATGGTGACAGCACGGCGATAGTACCGCGTGACATCATGGCCAATGCCGATTGCAATCAGCTCTACCGGCGACCGCGTTTCAATGTCCTCGATCACATGGCGCAGGTGCCGTTCCAGATAATTGCCCGGATTGACAGACAAGGTCGTGTCATCAACCGGCGCACCATCGGAAATCATCATAAGGATCCGGCGCTGTTCCGGCCGGGCCATCAACCGGTCATGTGCCCAAAGCAGCGCTTCCCCGTCAATGTTCTCCTTCAGGAGACCTTCGCGCATCATCAAGCCAAGATTGCGCCGGGCACGCCGCCAGGGCGCATCTGCGGACTTGTAAATGATATGCCTTAGATCATTCAGCCGGCCGGGTGTCGGCGGCTTTCCGGCTCCGATCCAGCTTTCACGCGACTGACCGCCCTTCCAGGCTTTCGTTGTGAAGCCGAGAATTTCGACTTTCACGCCGCACCGTTCCAGAGTTCGGGCGAGAATGTCTGCACAGGTGGCCGCCACCGTAATCGGACGTCCGCGCATGGAGCCGGAGTTGTCCAGAAGAAGCGTGACGACAGTATCCCGGAAGTTGGTGTCCCGCTCTTGCTTGAATGCCAGAGGTGCCATCGGATCGGTCACAGCACGGGTCAGGCGGGCTGTATCCAAAAGACCTTCTTCCAGGTCGAAATCCCAGGCCCGGTTCTGCTGGGCCATCAACTTACGCTGCAGCCGGTTGGCAAGGCGGGCCACAGCCCCTTGCAGATGGGTCAGCTGCTTGTCGAGGAACCCGCGCAAGCGATCCAGCTCAGCGGCATCGCACAACTCTTCAGCCGTGATCGTTTCATCAAACTGGGTCGTGAACACCCGATAATCGGATTCCGGCGGCTTGTTGGAGAAGGGATGATCCTGTCGATCACTCTCGCCAGCCTCCTCCGAATCATCGGCCATGTCCTGGTCGACCATCTGGTCGAAGTCGGCTTCAGAGGCTTCCGTGTCACCGGCGTCCTGCTCCTCACCGGAAAGTTCCATTTCCTGAGGTGCAGCTTCCTGCTCGCCGCTGTCATCTTCGGTGTCGTCCCCGGTCTCGGCTTCGTCGTTGTTGCCGGCGTCTTCGTTTTGATCGGGGTCGAGATCCTCGTCCTGCTCCCCCAGCTCATCCGCCATATCGAGAGATTTCAGAACATCGCGCAAACGCGAGGCAAATCCGTTTTGGTCCTCAACCTCGGCTTCGAGATTATCAAGCTCCGCGCCGGCCTTGCTCTCCACCCAATCGCGCCACATGTCGACCAGTTTGGCCGCACTTTCCGGCGGCGTGGCACCAGTCAGGCGTTCGCGCACGATCAGTGACAGGGCATCTTGAAGGGGAGCTTCTTCCCGGCTCGCGATGTCTGGCGCGCCGGACTTGCGGTACTTGTCGTTGAGCATGACGGCCAGATTGTCGGCCACACCCTGCATCCGGCGGGCGCCGACCGCTTCACAGCGCGCTTGCTCAACAGCCTCGAAAATGGCCCGCGCATCCGTGCCTTGCGGCATATTCTTGGCGTGCACCGCCTTGTCGTGACAGGCAATCTTCAGCGCCATGGAGTCCGAGAGCCCGCGTGTAACCGCGACCTCATGCGCATTCAGCTTACGGGACGGTTCAGGCAAGCGGGCAGACAGGCCCGACAAGCCCGGCCGATCGCCGGAGAATGTAACTTCCAGCTCCGCCTCGCCCGATATCGCCCGCATGGTTCCGGCGACGGACTGTTTCAGCGGTTCCGTCGTCGGGGCGGGCTTGTTGCCCGGAAGAGAGTTGCTACCTGGCCGCGGCGCCATCGGGACCTCAGCTCATTACAACGTTGACAGCGGATTCCGGCAGATCTTCGCCGAAGCAGCGTTGATAGAACTCTGCCACAAGTGACTGTTCCATGTCGTCGCACTTGTTCAGGAAGGTCAGGCGGAAGGAGAAGCCGACATCACCAAAGATTTCCGCGTTTTCCGCCCAGGTGATGACCGTACGAGGGCTCATCACAGTGGAAAGATCGCCGTTGATGAACGCGTTCCGGGTCATGTCTGCCAGACGAACCATCTTGGAAACGGTGTTCCGGCCCTCATCGTTTTGGAAGTGCTTGGCCTTCGACAGAACAATGTCGACTTCATTGTCATGCGGCAGGTAATTCAGCGTGGTGACAATCGACCAGCGGTCCATCTGCGCCTGGTTGATCTGCTGCGTGCCGTGATAAAGACCGGACGTGTCGCCGAGCCCCACCGTGTTGGCTGTTGCGAACAGCCGGAAGGCAGCATGCGGACGGATAACCCGGCTCTGATCGAGCAAAGTCAGGCGACCCGAGGATTCCAGGATCCGCTGAATTACGAACATCACATCAGGACGGCCGGCGTCGTACTCATCGAACACCAGCGCAACATTGTGCTGATAGGCCCACGGCAGAATGCCGTCCTTGAATTCGGTGACTTGCTGACCGTCCTTCAGAACGATCGCGTCCTTGCCGACCAGGTCGATACGCGAGATGTGACTGTCGAGGTTGACCCGGATACATGGCCAATTCAGACGCGAGGCAACCTGCTCGATGTGCGTCGATTTGCCCGTCCCGTGGTAGCCGGTCACCATCACACGGCGATTATGTGCAAAACCGGCAAGGATCGCCAAAGTCGTTGCCCGGTCAAAAAGATAATCGGGGTCGGGTTCCGGCACATGCTCTGACGGCGTGGAAAAGGCCGGAACTTTCAGGTCCGACTTGAAGCCAAACACCTCTTCGACGGAAATTTCTGTGTCCGGCATCGCCATGGCCGCAGTCGTCGTCTCAGTCATCAGTCCTCCGCAGTCCCGGAGCGCCGGGATGGGTCGTTTGGGAAAAGCAAGCAGGGCCCTGCAAGCTTAGAGGAAACCGGCCTTTTTCAGAACGTTATACGCCTGAATGATTTCCCGCAGGCGGTCTTCCGAAGAGCGATCTCCGCCATTGGCATCCGGATGGTTTAATTTCACAAGTTCTTTATAGCGCGCTTTGATTTCGCTTCCACGTGCTGTGTACGGCAGATTGAGCACATCAAGCGACCGTTTTTCAAGCGTCAAAAGCTTTCTTTCACGCGGGCGGCGTACTTGTTCGGCCCGGCGTTGCGCATTGCCGCGCATGGATGCCCTTGCGTCAAACCCGTCAGGTCCATCGGCCGCCTGCCGGTTGACGCCCATTTTCCAAGTCGGCCGGTGGCCGGTCAGGCTATCCTTCTGGTAACTGCGGACGTCATCGTCGCCCATACCTGTGAAATAGTTATACGTCTTATTGTATTCGCGAACGTGGTCGACGCAGAAGTGAAAATACTGGCCTTCGCGGTCACGCCCTTTTGGCGCCTTGTGTGTGCCAGGGCGTTTGCACCCCGGGTGTTCACAAACGGGATGCCGATCCTCGGTCATCCGCTCCTTGCGCTCTTTGTCCGGCTTCACCCGGATGCTGTCGAATATTTTTGAATCGAGTTTCATTGGGTCGATTATGGGATCTTGTATCCACCGGGCAAGCCGGTGGCGGTGGTATTTGGCCGTCTTCCAGAGTCTTTTCAACGATGAAACCGGCGCAGGAAATCAAACAGCCTGAGACAATATCAGGCTGTACAGCACACGCCTAGACTTGAACTTTTCATCCGTGCTCCCCAAAGTCCGGAAATGAGCATGAAACAGACCATCACCGACAAGCTGACGGTTGCATTTGCACCGTCCCACCTCAATGTGATCGACGAATCGGAAAACCATCGTGGACACGGTGGCTGGCGCGAGGGCGGTGAGACCCACTTCCGGGTTCAAATTGCCGCTGACGCCTTTCAGTCGATGTCCCGCGTCGGACAGCACCGCGCGATCAATGAGGTACTGGCCGACGAACTCGCCAGCAGCGTTCACGCCTTGGCCATCGAAGTCAAAAAGCCCGCGTAATCCCCGAACAAACCGATTGGATCAAGCGGATGCCGCCGCCCGGATTTTGCTGAGCGGCATGATCCTCAGCCGTGTGATCCGGTTTTTCTCCCGCCGCAATACCGTGAAGCGGAATCCGTGAAAGGTGAAGATCTGGCGCTCTTCCGGGATCATCCGCGCCTCATGAATAACCAGACCGGCAATGGTCGTTGCCTCGTCATCCGGCAAGTGCCAGTCCGCTGCACGATTGAGATCCCGGATCGGCACTGAGCCATCGACAATGACGGACCCATCCGCTTGCGGGCGCAAGCCTTCGAGCTCCAGATCATGTTCGTCTGCAATCTCGCCGACGATCTCTTCCAGAATGTCTTCCAGGGTTACGAGACCCATGACCTCACCATACTCATCCACCACCAGGGCGAAGTGGGTCTTCTTCCGCAGGAACGCATTCAGCTGATCCTGCAAACTGGTCGTGTCCGGTATGAACCAGGCAGGTCCGGCAATTTCAAGAATGTTGATTTTCGCAGCGTCACCATTAGCCTGGTTCAGTGCGCGTAAAAGGTCCTTTGCGTGGAGAACCCCGACAAAATTATCGCTTTCTCCACGCCAGAGCGGCAAACGCGTGTGAGGGGAGGCAAGCGCTGCCTCAACCAGATTGGCCGGGTCATCATCTGCGTTGAGCGCCACCATATTTGTGCGGTGGACCATCACATCGGAGACTTCCAACTCAGCCAAATCCAACAGACCACCAATGCGATCGCGCTCACCTTTTTCCAGACCGCCTTCCATGTGCTGCAAATCAACGGCGCCGCGCAGTTCCTCATGTGCGGACAGGATCGACGCATTATCACCAATATTCACGCCGAGCATCTTCAGGAGCATGCGCACGATCCATTCAACCCCGATGACAACGGGGCCGAACACCGCGACAACAACCCGCACGATCGGCGACACGGTCAATGCGAAGCGCTCCGGATTGGAGATCGCCCAGGTTTTCGGAAGAACTTCCGCAAAAACCAGAACCAGCGCGGTCATGACCAGGGTCGCAATCGCCACGCCGGCTTCGCCAAACAGCGCCAGAAAGACTGTTGTCGCCAAGGCTGAGGCGAGAATGTTGACCAGATTGTTGCCCAGCAAGAGCGCACCGATCAGGCGTTCCCTCGACGCAATCAACCGCCCCGCAACCCGAGCCCGCCAGTATCCGGTTTTCTCAAGCTGATGCACCCTTGCGCGGGACGCAGCAGTCAACGCTGTTTCGGAGCCGGAAAAGAAGCCGGACAAAAACAGAAGAAAAAAGATGGCGGCAATGGAGAGCCAAAGTGCGGTCTCGGTCATGGGTTCAGTTTTTCCTTCAAGAACTCTGACACCAGATAGGGATCAACACCCTTTTCGACAAAGGCTTCCCCGATTCCCCTCGTCAAAACAAAGGTCAGAGCGCCCCGACTGACCTTTTTGTCCTGTGCAATCAGATCCATGAACACATCGACACCCGGCAATTGTCCCGGAATATCGGTGATCCGGACCGGAAGTCCGACATCTGTCAGGTGCTTCTCAACCCGGCCAACAGTGTCTGCTCCAATAAGGCCGAGTTTTTCTGAGAACTCATGCGCCAGCATCATGCCGATTGAAACGCCTTCACCGTGCACCAGACGCTCGGTCTCATAGGACACTGCGCCCTCCAGCGCATGACCGAATGTATGACCAAGGTTCAAAAGTGCCCGGCGGCCGGATTCCAGCTCATCTGCGGCAACAACATCGGCCTTTGCCTGGCAGGACCGGGCAACGGCTTCGTCCCGATCTGCACTGCCGGCAAAGATGCCCTGCCAATTGGTTTCCAGCCATGCAAAGAAATCGGCATCACCGAGAAGGCCGTACTTCGCGACTTCAGCATAACCCGCCCGGAAATCGCGCGGGGTGAGCGTGTCCAGAATCGCGGTATCGGCCAAAACGAGCGCCGGCTGATGAAACGCGCCAATCAGGTTTTTGCCATGGCGTGAGTTGATCCCGGTTTTTCCGCCAACGGAGCTGTCGACCTGCGCCAACAAGGACGTTGGCATCTGAATGAAGGCCATGCCCCGGCGCACGGCGGATGCCACAAAGCCCGTCAAATCGCCAACCACACCGCCGCCCAGCGCAACGATTGCGTCGTTGCGTTCGAGTCGCGCGCTCAGCACCTCGTCGCACAAGCGCTCAAACTGCGAAAAGCACTTGGTGCTCTCACCGGCAGGTACCGTGATCGGCGTGAAGTCAATCCCCGCCTTCTCCAGGCTGGCCCCAAAAGCTTCGAGGTGAAGTCTTGCGACATTTTCATCCACAATCACCGCCAGCCGGGCGCCCGGCAGAACCGCGGCAATTTCCACTCCCGCAGTTTCCAGAACATTCCGTCCGATGCGGATATCGTAACTGCGCGCCCCGAGGTCGACGCGAACGGTTTGCATTGCTTGCGACGTGATGGCGTCAGCGGCATCCAGATTTGCCATTTGCTTGGGTTCCAAACTGCAATGGTTGTCAGGAAAGGCTCCGTCAGCCTTGTCCATAAAGGTGGTCTGCGAGGGTCAGGACGATCTGGTCAACCACGGCCTCGTGAGGCACGTCTTTTGAGGTCACCGTCAGCTGAGCCCTCGCATAGACCGGTTCGCGTTCGGCCATCAGCTTGCGCATGGTGCCTTCCGGATCTGGATTGCGGAGTAGCGGACGCGTTGAGCGGCGGCGCACCCGCGCCATAACAGTCTCAAAATCCACCTTTAACCAGATCGACAGGCCATTTGTCTCAATTTCCGATCGGGTCGTATCGCTCATGAAAGCACCGCCCCCGGTGGCCAGCACTTGCGGCCCTTCCTGGAGAAGCCGGGCAATCACACGCTCTTCACCACTTCGAAAATAAGGTTCGCCGTGTTCCGCAAAAATTTCCGAAACGGTCATATTCGCAGCGCGTTCAATCTCGCTGTCAGCGTCTACAAACTCCAAGCCGAGCCTTTGAGCAAGGCGCTTGCCCACCGTTGATTTGCCGCATCCCATGATACCGACCAATACAATTGATCGTTTGCCAAGCGCAGCAACAAGGTGCTTGAGATCAACCGTGTCTACCCGCCTGCCATCGGCAAGGTTTGGCGACATCTGGGTGTTTTCGTGTTTCTTCATGGCGGCGTTTTACCATATTCGCGGCAAAACGCACGAGGGCACAGCGGGAAACATCAACGCTTGCACTGTGCAGCGAACTTGCAACAGACAACAGCTTGGGGAACCATTCAAAGAAGTCTGATTCGACACCAACGGAGACCACCGTGCCAACGCTCACACGCCTCTTGATCGTGCTTCTCATCTTGGGCGCACTCGGCTACGGCGCGGTCTATTCACTCGCGACATTCGTGGAGCCACGCGAACGCGAAATTACCGTACGGGTCAAGAAAGATGGGTTTGGCCGCTGATGGCAACTGGGTTCGATCTAGAGAATTTCCTGGAAATGCTCGCTGCAGAACGGGGCGCTGCGGAAAACACGCTTGCAGGCTATCGGCGGGATCTGGAGGACTTTTCCGATTTTTTAAACCGAACAAAACTGGCAGAGGCAAATTCGGATCACATCTCAGGATATATGAGCGACCTCACCCGCCGAGGGTTCGCAGAAACATCTCAGGCACGGCGGCTTTCGGCCCTAAAGCAGTTCTACAAGTTTCTTTATTCAGAAGGCAGCCGCCAGGACGATCCGACCCGGACGTTGTCGGCGCCAAAGAAACGGGGCAGCCTGCCAAAAGTCCTTTCTATGGACGACGTCGATCGCTTGATCGAAACGGCACGTCAGCAAACAGAAGCGCCTCACAAATCAGCCGCAGCTGCCTTGCGTGCGCAGCGCATGTACACCCTCATCGAGGTGCTTTATGCAACCGGGCTCCGGGTCTCCGAGCTGGTAGCTTTGCCGGTCACGGCCGCATTGAGGGATGCAAGGCTGATTGAGATCAAGGGCAAGGGCGGCAAGGAGCGCCTTGTTCCTTTGTCTCATGCCGCCCAATCTGCCATGAAGAAGTATGTCGGGCTGCGCTCGGCGGAAGGAGCTTACGAAAACAGTCCGTGGCTGTTCCCCTCCCATGGCGGAAGCGGGCACTTGACCCGTCAACACTTCGGCCGGGACCTCAAAGACCTCGCGATTGCAGCAGGGTTGGATCCGTCGCAAATCTCCCCGCACGTCCTGAGACATGCCTTTGCATCGCATCTCCTGCAAAACGGCGCGGACCTGCGCGTGGTCCAGCAACTGCTTGGGCACGCGGACATTTCCACCACGCAGATCTATACCCATGTGCTGGATGAGCGGCTGCGGGAACTGGTGGAAACAGCCCATCCGCTTGCCCGGAAATAGGCCGCAAATCCTCTGTTGCGCCGCAGCAAAGCAACACCTACACTCCGCTGCCTAAAAATTTAGCATCGGACTTGGAAACATGCTGCAGCCCGCCAGCACTTACGACACGCTCACACAGAATTTTGCATGGCCTCAGCCGGCGACTTACAACATGGCGGCGATTGTCAGCGATCAATGGGCAGCCGCAGCACCAGACCGGCTAGCGATCCGGCGTGTGTTTGACGACGGGCAGACCGAAGACTGGAGCCACCTGGAACTGAACCGGGCTGCGAACCGGTTTGCGAACGCCTTACAGGCACTGGGAGTAAAGCCCGGTGACCGGGTCGCCCTGCTCCTGCCGCAAATCCCGCAAACCGCCATTGCGCATCTTGCGACGTATAAAATCGGTGCGATCGCCGTTCCAATGGCCGCCCTGTTCGGCTTGGAAGCCCTCAGCTACCGGCTGTCTGATTCCGGCGCGAAGGCTTTGGTCACAGATACCGCAGGCCTCGTCAAACTGAGCGCGGTCCGGGACGAACTTCCCGGTCTGGAGTTGGTCGTCTCCGTTGATGGAGCAGAGCAAGACGTTGAAGCATTTTATGATTTGCAGGAGCGTGCTTCAGACACATTTCAGACAGTTCAGACTGGCCCGAACGATCCGGCTTTGATGATCTACACCTCCGGCACGACGGGCCAGCCCAAGGGTGTGCTCCACGGCCACCGGGTGCTGATGGGACACATGCCCGGGATAGAACTCTCGCAAAACTTTCTTGGACAACCGGACGACCTATTTTGGACACCGGCCGATTGGGCTTGGGCGGGCGGTCTGCTGAACGCCCTTTTTCCGGCGCTGTCGCTCGGAGTTCCAGTTGTCTGCCACGCTTCTCGAAAGTTCGATCCGGAATTCGCATTCCGGCTCTTGGAACAACAGAAGATCCGCAATGCGTTCATTCCACCAACTGCATTGCGCATGCTGCGGTCGGTCGAAAATCCGGCCAGCCGCTTTGCGTTGAACTGGCGCAGTGTCGGTTCAGCCGGAGAATCACTTGGCAAGGAGACATACGACTGGTTCGCCGATGAATTCAGCTTCAAGGTCAACGAGTTCTATGGCCAGACCGAGTGCAATGCAGTGCTTGGCTCCAGCGCGGCCCTGGGCGTCACCCGCTCTGGTGCAATCGGCAAGGCAACGCCCGGGCATGACGTTGCCATCATTGACGAAGCCGGAAATCCTGTGCCTGCAGAGACGCTCGGTCAGATCGCTGTGAAGCGTCCGGATCCAGTGATGTTTCTTGAATACTGGAACAAGCCGGAGGCGACGAAGGACAAGTTTATCGGCGACTGGATGATCACCGGTGATCAAGGAGTGATGGATGAAGATGGATATATCCATTTCGTCGGCCGCGACGATGATCTCATCACTTCTGCCAGTTACCGGATTGGTCCCGGGGAAATTGAAGACTGCTTGATAAAACACCCAGCCGTTGCTTTGGCAGCAGCGGTTGGAAAGCCTGACCCTCTGCGCACCGAAATCGTCAAGGCCTATGTGGTTCTGAAAACCGGAGAGCAGCCGACCTCCGCACTGGAAGACAGCATCCGGTCGTTCGTTCGAGACCGCTTGTCCGCACATGAATACCCGCGCGAAATTGGGTTTGTCGACTCCCTGCCCATGACCACGACAGGCAAGGTCATTCGCAGAATTTTGCGCAACCAGGCCCGTGAAGAAGTCGCGTAAAGAAAACGTCTCTTAAATCCAGGCGATCAAGCTGCCAGCAAGGCGGAGAGATCCGCATGGCTGTCCACCACCTTGTGTGCGCCCGCACTTTGAAGCTGCTCCGCGTGACCATCATGACTGTGCCCGCCGCCGACAAATCCCCAAACGGTCATCCCGGCGGCGAGACCGGCTAGAACACCATTGGAACTGTCTTCAATCACCAGGCAGTTTGCCGGTTCGACACCCAGTTTCTCGGCCGCGAACACAAACAGATCCGGTGCCGGTTTGCCGTTGGTCACTTGTTCACCGGAGTAGATATGCGGCGCAAAATAGTCGTGAAGTCCTGTGTGCTGAAGCTTGTGGATCAGGCGGTGGAGACGCGACGATGAGGCAACCGCTCGCGGACCGTCATGCGCTTCGAGCAGGGCCTTGATCCCCACGATTTCTGCAAGCTCGGAATTGATCCGCTCCATGGTGGCGGCATCGAGTTCCGGACCAAACGTTTCGGGCAGAGGCCCTTTGCCCAACGCGCGGTGATCATCATCCAGTTTGGCCCAGAAATCTGCACTTCCTAGCCCCTGAAACCGGTTCATGTAATCGTCCAAGCTATAATCTAGGCCGATCCGGGCGAGATGTTCGCGCTCCACCTCAACATAGATTTTCTCAGAATCGACCAGAACGCCATCGCAGTCGAACAGAATTGCCTCAAAAGTCATGTGTTTCCAAATTCGTTAGTGTGAGCCGTCGAAGAGACCTTTAACCACCTGTCTTTGAAACAAGATGACAAGGATCGCTGGAGGCAAAACCGCGACAACCGCGAGCATGACCCCGGACAGGCTGTTCTGTCCGAAAAATTGCATCCCTCTGACGACCGTGTAGGACGCTTCATCGGATGTGATCATGACCGGCCAGAGATACTGGTTCCAGCCTGTGACGAAAAGCACCAGAAACAGCGCAGATGCTGTGGGCAGGCATAAGGGCGTCAGAATATCGGTTAGGAACCGAAGAGGGCCCGCCCCATCCAGCCGCGCGGATTCCTGGAGCGTATCGGGTACCGTCATCAGGAATTGCCGGAAAAACAGCGTACCAAGTCCGGATGCCGCGAGCGGCAGGATCAGTCCGGCGTGCGTGTTGACGAGCCCAAGATTGGCGGCAACGGCGTAGGTTGCGAGAAACCGGGATTCCAGCGGAAGCATCAAGGTCAAGAGCAGCAGCCAGAATACGAACGTCGCACAACGGACCCTGAAATAGAGAAGCGCAAAGGCTGCCAAAAGCGAGACCACGGTTTTCAATGCAGCAAATCCAGCCCCGAACACGAAGGAATTCCAAAGCATCAAGGTAGCTGTCACATCGCCAGAAAAGCCTGCACTTGTAGTGAAAAACGCAATGTAGTTTTCAAGACCGTGTGCGCCGAGATCGAGGCGCGGCGCGATACGTTTGCCAGGCGCATGTGTGGTCGCTGCAAACAAGGCATAAACCGGCAAGCTCATAAACAAAGCGCCGGCAATCAGAATAGTATGGTCAACAAATTGAGCGCGAAAACGCCGCCAGGATGGCATCGAGAGTGTTCCGGAAAACATGACGGAGCGCGGAGAGTAGACCCATTCGCGGCGAATTGAAAAGGATTAGAGCACAACAATTCCTGAATGCTTCGCCTTGTGTTCCGGCTCAACATGAATGGTAATCCGGGCACCCGGAACATCCTCCCTGATGGCTGCCTCAATCCGGTCACAGATCTCATGGGCCGATTCGACGGTCATGGAGCCGGAAACGACGAGATGAAAATCTATGAAGGTCGTTTTTCCGGCAATGCGTGTTCGCAGATCATGCGCTTCCAGCGCGCCTTCGCCCTGCTCGGAAATCTGCAGCCGGATCTTCTCAAGGACATCGGCCGAGGCTGCCTCATCCATAAGGCCACCGACTGATTCTTTCACCAGTCCCCAACCAGACCACAAGACGGTAAGGCCGACCAAAATTGCCAAGACCGAGTCCAGGATCGTCCAACCAGTCAGAAGAACGAGAACCACGCCAATGAGGACACCGAGGGAACTCACAACATCGGTGAAAAGGTGTTTGCCATCGGCGACAAACGCCGGTGACCGGACTTTGCGGCCGACCCGCATCAGATAGGCCGCCCAAAGCCCATTGATCAGTGCCGCCAGAACATTCAGCCCGATGCCGAGCGGCGAGAAGTCGGGACTTTCACCATGAGCAAGCCCCATCCAGGCGGCCCTGAAGATCGACAAGGCGGCTAGCACAATCATCACGCCAACAAGAACCGCGGCAAAATACTCTGCCTTGTCATGACCATAAGGATGATTGCTGTCGGCAGGTTTTGAAGCGAACCAGACCGCAATGAGAGCTGCAAAGGACGAGGCAACGTTGACGATTGTTTCCAGCGCGTCGGAGTATAACGCAACAGACCCGGTCAGCCAGTAGGCACCGAATTTCAGGCCAAGGACGACAAGACCGATTGCGATGCTGAAAAAGGCAATACGGAGCTGCGAGCCAACCGCCATTAAGACCCCCTAAGGCCTCGGCGGCCCGCTGGTTTTCTGAGCGCTGCAAGGGGTAACAGGTTTTGCCCTCAAGACAACCGGCAATCGGGGCTATCAAGCGAAAAGCAGGGCCCGGTGAACGATCCATGCTTAAACAGCACTTGGACTGATAGTCTTTCAAAAAAACCCCGGCTGTTAGCCGGGGTGTCTTGCAGGGTTGACGATTTATTTGAACATGTACGGACGGGCTCGAAACAACGACTAAAAGCCTTTCCGCCAATCCATGGCTGCAGCGCCAATGATCTGGCCAGGCCCTTCATTGTCCTCAACCTGGATCAGGATGATGCACCTTGCATCGCTGATTAGGTTTAGCTTGGTCTTTGCCATGCGGAACGTCTCTTCGCCGCCGGACCACATGCCCATCGGCACAAGATCCCGAACGACGTTCACATAGGTGATTTCACGGCCCGCATTTTCCCCGCGGCCAATGTCAACTATCGCTTCATCCTGTACGCGCAGGAAATAAACAGTTGCCATTTTTGCGCCAGCAGGCAACTCGCCACTGACCTTAGCCTCTACGGCCATATCCGAGATTTTGAGCGTTACGTCGGTTGCAAGCGGCTCAGCGCGCTTCAAGGCCGCGCGGACATCTGCCTCGCGGCTTCCGACAACATGTTCTTCACCATTGATCACCATCTGCGGTGTGTAAACCGACCGGTCGCCGCGCTTTTGTGCATAAGCGCGCTGGCGCTGCGAGTGGACAGGGCTTGCCAGCGTGTCTTTCCATCCGAGGTAATCCCAATAGTCGACAGGCAAAACCAGCGTCAGGATATCCCCCTCCTCCCTTACGAGCTGCTCAGCGAGCCGGTCAGCCGGCGGGCAGGAAGAGCAGCCTTGGCTGGTGAAGAGTTCGACAACCTTCTGCGGTCCAGCGTTCGCTGCATTCAAGGGAATGCCCGCCGCAAATAAACCGCAAACAAAAATGAAACACGCTCGGACAGCGTGTCGTGCTGTCCGGGTATGGATGCCCACCATTGGCTCTCGTCCCGTAACTGTTGTCAGTAAAATAGGCAGGCACCTTGTAAAGAGCGAGTCACGTGGCGGTGATAGCGCGCACAACACTTGTTTTTCGCACGTTTGTGAAAATCGAATGACAGCGCGTGATCAACTTTAAAAGCTCACCCCTCGGCCAAAATCTTTCGCAGTTCAGGAAGGAAACCGGTCTCGTAGCTCTGCGGATCGAGGGGACCAATGAATTTGTAGCGGATGGTACCGGCCTTATCGACAATGAAGGTTTCCGGAACGCCGTAAACACCCCAGTTGATGGCCGTCCGTCCGCTGTCATCAACGCCGATGCGATCATAAGGATTGCCGAGACTTCCAAGGAACCGGCGGGCATTCGCATCTTTATCCTTGTAGTTGATCCCAAGAAGCTGGAAACCGTCGAGCTTCGCCAGCTCTTCCAGAAGCGGATGCTCCTGTCGGCACGGGCCGCACCAAGACGCAAAGATGTTCACCACAGAAACCTGACCGATCAGATCTTCGCGCGAAAATCCAAGCATCGGAACGCCATTTTCAGACAGGCCTTCCAGCGGTTCCAACGAAAATTCCGGCGCCGGTTTGTTGATCAGCGCGGACGGGATCTTGCTCGGATCACCACCGAGCGTGAGCTGGAACAAGAACAACCCGGCTAACGCGGAAAAGACAATCAAGGGCAGCAGGACAAGGACCGGGAACCCAGCTTTTTTGTGCTCGGATCCGGAACCATTTTCGAGTGTGCTCATGAGGCCTCACTGCTCCTGTCTTCAGGCCGTGCGCGTTTGATGCCTCGGTCAGCGAGGTCGTTCAAAGCTTTTTCCTGCGCGGCCTTGTCCAATCGCACCCAGGCGATCAGGATAAGAGCCGTCATAAGGCAAAGGCCGTAAGAGGCGAGGATAAATCCGGCGTGCGGTCCAAGATCCATGACGTCATTCCGCAGGTTGGGCGGCTCCAGCAGGAGCAGGATGCGCGGCACTGGCTGCACGCATCCGCAGCGCACGGACACGCCGCCGCAAGATTTCATTGCGCATCGCCATCAAATGAAGAACAAAGAACATCAATGTGAACGCAACGGCCATCACCAACAGCGGCCACAAGATATCCGGGTGAATGGTCGGACCATCAAACCGCATCACACTTGCCGGCTGATGAAGCGTGTTCCACCAATCGACGGAAAACTTGATGATCGGCAGGTTTAGCGCACCGACGAGGGTCAGAACTGCCGCAGCTTTTCCGGCCTTGATCGGGTCTTCCATCGTGCGCCACAGCGTCATCAGACCCAGATACATGATGAAAAGAACCAAAACTGACGTCAGACGGGCATCCCAGACCCAGTAGGTGCCCCACATTGGCTTACCCCACAAGGCTCCGGTCACGAGCGCCATAAAGGTAAATGCGGCACCAATCGGAGCGGCGCTTTTCGCCGAAACGTCCGCTAGCGGATGCTTCCAGACCAAAGTGCCGATAGACGATAGGGTCATAACCGAATAACACATCATGCACAGCCAGGCGGCAGGAACATGTATATACATGATCCGCACCGTGTCGCCTTGCTGATAGTCCTCCGGCGCGACGAAGAAGCTCATGTAAAGCCCGACCGCGAAAAACAGGAGACACAGCCCTGTCAGCCAGGGGAGAACCGCCTGTACGAACCTCAAAAACCGCGTCGGATTTGCGTAATCCCAGAATGCCATGGAACCGTTCTAATCTAGAGCTTTGCCTGCTTCAATGGACAAGTCTGCCGCAGGTGTCATTGAGGGGGATCAATAAGTCGTTAGTCTGTCGCAAATCGCAGTGCTTTGGCAGATGCAATCGGGCCGATTACAGCCGCAATGAGAGACAGCGCACACAAGATCAGAAACGGCGTCAGGAAAGGCACAGGATCACGGATCGCGGCATCAGCTGAACTGACGCCGAAAATCAGAACAGGGATCGCAAGCGGCACGACCAGCACAGCCAGTAGCAGGCCGCCACGGCGCAGCGAGACCGTCAGCGACGCGCCGATCGCGCCGATCAAGGTAAGCGCCGGGGTTCCGACCAATAGCGTTGCGGTGACCGCCGCCATGGAGACGGGATCGAGGTTCAAGAAGATACCGAGCACCGGCGCGGCGACTACCAGGGGCAACCCTGTCGCGGTCCAATGCGCCAAACACTTGATCAGGACAACCAGCTCTAGAGGACGCCCCGCCATAAGCATCAAATCGAGTGTTCCATCATCACGATCGGCTTGAAACAGGCGATCCAATCCAAGCAGCGTTGCCAGCAGAGCCCCAATCCAGAGGATTGCAGGACCGATCCGTGCCAGCAGATTGAGATCCGGGCCGACACCGAAGGGAATGACGGTCACAACAGCTAGGAAAAACAAAACGCCGACCAAGGCACTGCCACCCACCCGGACAGACAGCCTCAAATCCCGTTGAAACAACGCCATCGCCCAACCTGTCATAGGAAGCCCTCCTCAAGGGCCTGCTCAGCCGGTTGGGCGGCTTTCAGATGCAGTGTTTGAACCTTGGCCAACGCCAACTCCGTATGGGTCGCCGTTACGATCAAGCCACCGGTCTCCAAATGGCCGTTCATTAAACTCAGGAGCAGGGCTTCGGAGTTCTTGTCCAGCGCTGAGGTCGGCTCGTCCATCAACCAGATCGGCCGCGCGGTTACCAACAGCCGGGACAGCGACAACCGCCGTTTTTGACCAGCCGAAAGGTAAGCTGCCGGCAAATGAGCTGTGTGACCAATTCCGAGCAGTTCCAAAGCCCCCATCGGCTTATGCAAATCCCCGGTAAAACCGGCAGCAGCCGTCGGCGCCGTAAAGCTCTGCCAGAATTCCAGGTTTTCAAGCACCGACAATGCCGGTTTCACCGAGTCTTGATGGCCGAAATAATGAGCGTGTTCATGCGCTGGCCTGTCGTCTTCACCACCGTCGAAACGGATCGCGCCACCCGCCAGAGCAACAAGGCCCGCCAGCGTGCGCAACAGTGAAGACTTGCCGATACCATTCGCGCCGGTCACCACGAGGGCTGTGCCTTGGCTGAGAGTGAAAGAGAGGTCTTGAAACACCCGGCGCCCGCCGCGATCAATGGTCAGGTTCTCAGCAATAAGGGTCAGGGCACCGCTCCGGAAAATCGTACAGTTCGTTTGCCTTGTTAGTGCGATCTTGAAGGAAATGGCAAGCGCACTCTCTAAAGCAAACTGCTCTGCAATAAGATCTGTACGTTGTCGTCTTGGCGTTGGCGCAGCTGCAAGCCACGGAATGTTAATGTCCCCATGTCATAAATACGGAAGAATACGCAAAAGGAATTTTTCGTGCAGTCTCCGGACAACTCGACTCCTAATACCGGTCAGGACGCCACACTTGCAGCGCAGCTGAAACAACTGGCCACGCGGGTGTTTGGCCTTTTGGGGTCGGGCGGAACGGATAATCAAGCCGCACAGCGGATGGCCATCGCGACTTTTGGAATTCGTGTTGGCGGAGCAGCACTCGCTTATCTTTCTCAAGTAGTCCTCGCACGAATGCTTGGTGCCTATGATTACGGCGTCTTCGCCGTCGCGTGGACGTGTGTGATTATCCTTGGCGTCATGGCCTGTGGCGGCTTTTCCTCCTCCGCCAGCAAGTTCATTCCGAAGTACCGCGAGGCCGGAGATCCTGACAGCCTTAGAGGTTTCATCAGCACGAGCCGCCGGTCGGTGTTCCTGATCGGATCGACAATTTCCGGTGCCGGGATTGGGATCATCGCCCTGCTGCATCCGGTGATCGATCCAAGTTACGTAGTTCCGTTATCCGTTGCCCTGCTTGCTTTGCCGTTTTTCTCCTACGCCATGGCACAGGACGGTATCGCGCGCAGTTACGATTGGCCGTTCCTTGCAATGCTGCCAACCTATATCTGGCGCCCCGCAGCACTCTTGATAATCATTTTGATTTTTCTGGTCTTGGCCGGTGAAGCAACCGCAACCACTGCAGCAATGGCAGCGGTCCTGTCAGCTTTACTAGTCGCCGCCTACCAGCACATTCATCTCAACCGGCGATTAAGGCCAGTTTTGCCGAAAGGTCCCAAGACGACCGATATCCGGCTTTGGATTTTGATCTCTCTACCGATGCTGATTGTCGACGGTTTTCTCCAGCTGATCACCAGCGCGGACGTCATCATGGTGAGCTTCTTTGAAGAACCGGATCAGGTCGCAATCTACTTCGCGGCCTCCAAGACACTGGCCTTGGTGCATTTTGTATATTTTGCCGTACGTGCCGCATCCGCACACCGTTTTTCCCGCTATCTGCATAGCGATGACATGACCGGGCTCGCCGCTTATGTGCGTCAGGCAGTGCACTGGACCTTCTGGCCCTCCGTGGGAGCCGGTATCGGCTTGCTGGTCATTGCCCCATGGCTCCTTGAACTGTTTGGATCCGGATTCGCAGAAGGGTACCTCATCATTGCTGTGCTGATGATTGGTGTGCTTGCACGTGCATCCATCGGTCCAGCCGATGCACTTTTGACCATGACCGGATTGCAGAAAACCTGCGCGGTCATTTATGGAACCACGTTTGTCTTGAACGTCGTTCTCAACCTCATTTTTATCCCGTGGCTCGGATTAATGGGCGCTGCCGCTGCCACGAGTTGCGCAATTTTATTTGAAACCACCGCTCTTGCTTTTGCCGCCAAACGAAAGCTCAATATCACAACGTTCATTTTGCCATTGATGTTTCAAGCTAGGAACGCCGCCGCTTGACCGATCCATCGGATAGGAAGGATCAGCTGGAAGTCCTCTGGCTTGACCCGCTCGCGCCCGAAACGCCGTTGGGCCAATGGCAGGATCTGGCAGACAACTCGGTTGATCCAAATCCTTTTTTTGCACCGGGCTATCTTCAGCCTTTTCTGCGGGCTTTTCCGTCAGCAACGATTCGCCTCTTGGTCATACGAGAAAAAGGATCCAAAAACTGGCGGATGACAGCACCTATCGGGCGTCGCCGGGCAGGGCTTGCTGTTCCAGTTAAGACGACATGGACATCGTACTACGCGCCACTTGGAACACCGCTTTTGCGAGACATAGGCGGAGCTGACGATGTCGCCGCTTTCGTCAAGGCTGGGGCTGGATCTTCAAGCCTCATGGCCATGCCCTTTCTGCCCTCTAACAGCCGGGTTGCATCTCTGGCTGGAGAGATAACCGGCTGGGAAAGCCGCTGGGCCGGGAAGCTTGCCCGCGCAGGCCACAGCTCCGGAAACCTTGGAGAAATCCAATACAAAACAGCGATGTCCAGAAAGCGCCGCAAGGAAATGCGCCGGCAACTGCGCCGGTTAGAAGATCACGGCCCTATACGCACGGCCCACCTTCTTGGTAAGGAGGCACTCAAAGGCTTTGAAGACTTCCTGAAGCTCGAGGCCAAGGGATGGAAGGGACGCGCAGGCACTGCACTCTCAAGCAGCGAGGAAACCGCGTCCTTTTCCAGACATGTGATCAAGAACCGCTCTTTGAACAATGGCGTTCGGATCGATCAGCTTTGGGCCGGAGAAACCCTGATCTCCTCGCTCATCCTTTTCGTTGAGGGGTCTCACGTCTTCTCCTGGAAGATCGCTTTCAATGAGACGTTTGCGCGGGTGTCACCTGGTGCCCAGATCGCAGCCATTTCCATGAAACAAAATCTGCAAAGCCCGGACATCCTGGAAGCGGATTCTCTGGCTGTCCCCGGTCATTCCATGATCGAACCGCTTTGGCGCGGCCGGGTTGAATTTGGAACATTGATCCTCTCAAGAGGGACTTTGGGAACGTCGCTGGCAAGCCTTGCTGCGGCGGACCTTAAACTAGAACACTCCGTGCGAAGCAAGGCCAGAACCTTGAAGGCTTTTTTCAGCTAGCGATCCCTCCGGTCGGCTCGGCAACAAGTAGCCAAGTGCTTGTCGCTTCTCTCAACTACGCCACACAGCATTGTCCCTGCACTCCATAAAAAAGCCCCGGGGAAAATCCCCGGGGGTCCAAGTTTGCGGTCCGAGCCAATAGACCGCCTGGGAGATTTCGATTGGCCGGCTGGGGAAAGATGTTGAGCCAAACCCCGCCAGGCCGGACAGCCGCCATCTCTGGCGGCCATCCAAAAGTGCGATTTACATGCGCTGGGAGCCGGTTCCGAATTCCGGATAGGCTTCGACGCCGATCTCGACTTTGTCGAGACCGAGAGCCTCTTCCTCTTCGGAGACCCGGATGCCCATGGCAGCTTTCAGGATGAACCAGACGATGCCGGATGCAACCAGTGTGAACACACCGTAGGAGACGATACCAACGATCTGGGTGCCGTAGGATGCACCGTCGTTGGACAGCGGTACAATCAGCGTGCCCCAGATACCTGCAATCAGGTGGACCGGGATTGCACCAACAACGTCGTCGATTTTAAGCTTGTCGAGCAGCGGAACAGTGAAGACAACGATTACACCGCCAATGGCACCGATGAAGACGGCTTGCCATACGCTCGGAGCCAGCGGCTCAGCTGTAATGGACACGAGGCCCGCCAGAGCACCGTTCAGAGCCATGGTAACGTCGACCTTCTTGTACATGACCTGGGTCAGGATGACTGCAGCAACAACACCGGCAGCGGCGGCCATGTTGGTGTTTGCAAAGATGCGGGAGATGTCGGTTACATCGCCGATGGAGCCCATTGCGAGCTGGGATGCACCGTTGAAGCCAAACCAGCCGAGCCACAGGATGAAGGTACCCAGTGTTGCAAGCGGCATGGAAGAACCCGGCATCGGGTGAACAGCGCCGTCCGTGCCGTATTTGCCTTTACGGGCACCGAGGATGATCGCACCAGCAAGTGCTGCCCAGCCACCAACGGAGTGAACCAGCGTGGAACCGGCGAAGTCGGAGAAGCCCATTTCAGAGAGCCAGCCCGCACCCCACTGCCAGGAACCAGCGATCGGGTAGATGAAACCAGTCAGGACAACGGTGAAGATCAGGAACGGCCACAGCTTGATGCGCTCAGCAAGTGTACCGGAGACGATAGACGCAGCGGTTGCCACAAACACCATCTGGAAGAACCAGTCAGATGCGGTGGAGTAACCGGTATCCAGTGCGTCGCCGCCAACCGGATCGAAAGAATACGGGCCAAAGGAGCCCATGAACCCACCATCAACGCCGGTGTACATCAGGTTGTAGCCAGTGATCCAGAACATCAGACCCGCGATGGAGTACAGGGAAATGTTCTTCAGGCACTGCATGGAGACGTTCTTGGAGCGGACGAGACCGGCTTCCAGCATCGCGAAACCAGCGGCCATCCACATGACCAGGAAACCACCGATCAGGAACAGCAGCGTGTTGAAGATATAGGCGACTTCCGGCGTGACGGCCGGAGCTGCTTCAGCGTCCTGGGCCAATACCGGCAAGGCTGAGAGGCTTAGGAGAGCCAGCGATGCCGCGCCCTTAGCGACAAGTTTTTTCATGAGTACGTTTCCTTACCTGAATGTCAGAGAGCTTCGGCGTCGGTTTCGCCGGTGCGGATGCGAACAACTTGATCGATGGAGTAGACAAAGATCTTTCCGTCCCCAATCTGACCGGTCTTGGCGGCCCCGGAGATGACCTCGACGACTTTGTCGACAGATCCGCCGTCTACGGCGACTTCGATCTTCAGCTTCGGAAGAAAGCTGACGGCATATTCGGTCCCGCGGTAGATTTCGGTATGACCCTTTTGGCGGCCGTAGCCCTTAACTTCTGTAACCGTGAGCCCCTGGATGCCGATGCTGGTCAAGGCATCACGCACTTCGTCGAGCTTGAACGGCTTGATGATGGCCATCACTATTTTCATTGCTCGTTCCATTCCCCTCTTTAGTGCCCCTTCCCGGCGAAGAAGCTCCGCAACCGATCCGTCTGTTTGTCCGTTGTTCCCCTCTGGATGGGCCTTGGATCTTGGTGGCGCCGACAATCGGCACACGAACCGGTGTTGCGCTCTTCTTTACAAAGACCGTGCCAACTTGCAGATTTGATTCAAGGAACGGCTGTTTTCCGGCGTTTATCGGTCGGGAATTTCAAAGGAGAGCAGATTCTCGAGCGAGGTCGTGATGGTTTTTCAGGCAGCAAAATTGCACAAAAATTAAACAGACAGGCTCTATTTGCTGAAGTATTAGGCAGCTTTTTTGTGCAGCGCACACACGCATAAAAAAACGGCAGATCCGAAGATCTGCCGCAAAAGCAACCTAGAAGGCCGTAAGGTTAGGCTGAGAACCCACCACCTTTCAAAAAGGCGATCTCGGCTTCGGTTGAGGTCCGGCCCAGAACGTCATTTCTGTGCGGAAATCGGCCGAAGCGGCGGATGACATCCATGTGTATTAAAGCATAGTGATAAAATTCAATGTTTCCGAGCGGCTGGCACAAATCCACAGCACGCTCCTGAAGCTGCATGTCTTCGGCATGCTCAAAGGGTAGATAGAAGAACACCCGCACCGGCTTCGGGAATGCCTTATCATATCCACGTGCGATAGCTGCCTCAGCTACCGCAACCGCTTTTGGATCAGCGATAAATGCTTCTGCAGATCCTCGAAAAACGTTCCGGGTGAATTGATCCAGCAGAAGAATCAACGCCAGTGCACCACTCGGTGTTTCAGCCCATTCATCCAGATCGCCCTGCTGCGCCGACTTGATCGTGGCAAGGAAAGTCTCCCGGCAGCGCGCATCAAAACCATCGTCTCGCGCAAACCATTTCTCTGCGCCCGCTTCCCACCAAAAGTCCAGGACGTCTATCGGACTTACCAGACCATCGCTCATCAAAGGATCCTCTTTTTACGGCACCACCAGGGTATTTTCGGCGCTCGTTTCCAGGATATATATGCAAGGTAAGCAAGGTGTTGTGAATGGAGTTCTGCGCGTGACCGAAAACACCCTGGATTTGATGGGCCTGAAATGCCCGCTTCCGGTTCTTAAAACAAAAAAGGCACTCTCAAGATTGAACGCTGGCGTGGAACTCACGGTACAAACAACAGATCCAATGGCGGAAATAGACATACCGCATTTCTGTCAGGAACATGGTCATACCTTGTTGAACAAGGAGAAGACCGAAACGGGGCACACATTCGTTATCCGGAAGGGATAGTCCTGCAACCAATTTTCAACCGTCGCGCCCGAACTTCGTAGCCAAGTCTTTAAATTTCCAAGAACGCTGGCGCCCTTATCCAGACGCGATTATTTTCCCGCGATCTGATCGATCTTTTTAGCGAGCTTCAAATCCAAGGCACTCAGCCCACCGACGTCGTGTGTTGCCAAGGTGATCTCGACAGTATTGTAAACGTTCGACCACTCCGGATGGTGGTTCATCTTTTCTGCGGCCAGGGCAACCTGGGTCATGAACCCAAAGGCTTCCAAAAAATCACCGAATTTGAAAGTCGCAGTGATTGCGTCCCGGCCACTGACGAGTTGCCAATTCCCGAGGCTCTCCAAACCAGCAGCGCGCTCTTCCGGCGTCAGCTTTTCAACCATGCTTCACTCCCTTTAAAAAGGCTGTCTGCATCTTGCCGACACCCTTGATTTCAACAGCGCCTCGCTCTTGAAACTCGAAATTTGACCCGGCCATACTACGAAATGCGTCTGTCACCTGGATCTCACCAGCCACAGAATGCGATTCCATACGGCTCGCGACGTTTACGGCATCTCCCCAGACATCGTAGGAAAACCGCCGCTTCCCGATCACACCGGCAATGGCAGGTCCGGTATGAATACCAATCCGCAGGTTCAGGTGCACACCACTGAGCGGTTCGCTGGACTGGATCACACTCATCATCTTGAGCGCCAGATGTCCCACCGCGACTGCAGCCTCGTGGGGAGGGCCCTGCAGGCCTCCAGCCACCATGTACGCATCCCCAATCGTCTTGATTTTTTCAACGCCAAACTCTTCGACCAGATGATCGAAATCCCGAAACAAGCCATCAAGAAACCCGACAACCTTATCTGGTTGAAGGTTCCGCGCTGCCGGAGTGAACCCTACGAGATCCGCAAAGAGCACGGTCACAGCGTCATGCCGGTCAGCAATACGGGTTTCTGGCGCCCTTTTTAGGCGGTCTGCAATTGCCCGGGGCATGATGGTTTCGATCAAGGTTTCAACCCGCTCGTGTTCCGCTGCCAATGCAGCTTCAGCACGATGCAACGCCGTCAAAGCATACACAATCAAAACGCTGGAGATGATCAGAACGTTGACCATGACCTGCGCTGCCAATTGTTTTCGAAAGGCAAGGTCATGAGGCATCACAGGCCCAACGTTCGGCGCAAAGGCGTACGTGGAGACCAAAAGAGCCAGGGCAAGACAGAAACAGCCCGCAAAAAGGCGCCAGTGGCTCACTCCGAAGAAGATGAACGCTGCTCCGCCCAAGGCAAAGTAGGCCTGCGTCCCGCTTTCCAGACCAAGTGACCAGACCACGAACGTATTGCCGGCCGCGATCACTGTTACAAAATAGATCGCTGCAACGTTGTCGCCAAAGCGATGCAATCGCGAAGTGGAGGCAAACAGGCAGATCATGATGATCCCATAAATGCTGAGTGGCATCAGTTCATGAAATGCATAAGTCAGGTTCTGGATCGTATGAAACAGGTTGTCAGCAATACCAACCAGCGCCGAAACGTTCACGACCATCTGCCGTCGCCGGACATAGGGATCCGTTGACGTGATGCCAGCGGATGCCAGCCCCTTCAGCCAAATGGGCCACCTGACCTTGCTGAGTCTTTCAATCACCGCCAAACCCGACGCCTTCATTTTGTCCCTCATTGATGTTTGTGCCGGTGGCTCACAACACGGCACCCGGTACTCTGAGGGATGCTCTTCAATACGTGTTCCCGACAGCAAATGTCAGGACCGCAGCCGATCCGCTTGACAGCAGCGTCTATGCTCGGTTGATAGGTTTATGACTTCAGTACTTTTTGTCTGCCTTGGCAACATCTGCCGTTCTCCGCTCGCCGAAGGGGTATTTCGCGCCGCAGTGGAAAACGCCGGTTTGAGCGATCGCTTCCTAATCGACTCAGCCGGGACGGGCGCTTGGCATGCAGGAGACCCGCCGGACCCACGATCAATTGAGGTCGCCGCGCGACACGGAATTGACTTGACCACACAACGGGCCCGCAAGGTGACGGAGCGCGATTTTGCGCAATTCGATTTCATCTTGGCGATGGACTCAAACAACCTGAGCACTTTGCGGTCTCGCACCAGAAAAGACCATCCGGGCCTGCGTTTGTTCCTCAACTCACCGCCAACAGATGTGCCGGATCCCTATTACGGCGGCGATGATGGTTTCGAACGGGTCTACCAAATGATTGATGGTGGCAGCCGATCTTTGCTGACCGAGTTGAAAGCACATTTGTGACGTTCGAACCCAGAGGTTCATAAATCCGTCTCAGTCGCTGCGCTAATCAGAAGTTGATCGTTTCGATTTCTGGCGCTGAAATGAAAATCCTGTGGTGGTCGTTGGCCGCTGTTCTCATCCTGCTTGGCTTGGCGACCGTATGGTTGCCGATTCCGACTGGCGTCCCGCTTTTAGCGCTCGGCAGTGTGGTCATAATCGGAACAAGCCGAAGCGCTGCCCGTCACTTGCGCAAACGCCGCAAGTCAGCACCGCACCTGAATGACTTGATTACCTGGGTGGAAGACCGGTCGCCATTGCGGTTTGCGCGAATCCTGAAACGCACACGGCCCAGAAAGAAGTGACCCGTCAGGAGACTTTTAGTTCTCTGACTGCGTGCTCCCGGCACCGCGAAGTGCTTGCCGCAACCGGACGAGAAGACGTCTCGCCAGACGATGCAGCCGCCGGCCGTTTCGGGTAAACCACTCGTCCAGCCCCTGATCCGTCATGAGGGGCGGTTTTTTCCAATAAAGCAGCCAATAGACGCTCAGGATCACAAGGAACGTTAGCCCCCAGGACAACATGGTGTCGGAGAAGAAATGCCCGCCGAAGGCGACCCGGTTGATTGACAGGATCAGACACAGCGGGAGCACAAACGCAAGAACCGCCTTCCGCCAAGAAGCCGGAACCAGAAACGCCATCGTCACGAGCCAGATACCCGCGGCCCCTTCGCCGGACGTAAACGAGCAATTCCGTTCGCAGTAATCAGTCATTTTCCAGACCGGTTGAAACGGCAACTCCCCGCCGAACTCTTCGATCGAGCGCGGCCGTGGGCGACCCCAGTTGTCCTTGAGGATGGAGTTCACCAGAATTCCCGGTCCCAGGATCAATGTGGAGATGAGAAACACCGGCTTTCGCAGCGGCACGATCGGAGGACGGCCCGGCAGCAAGAGCTTGATCAACAAAATGGTAACCGAACAGATGGCGATCGTTTGAACCAGATACGGTCCAAGATGCCGGACTTTTTGCAGGAACGGATTGTGTTGCGCCCAAAAGCCATCCGTTTGACTGTAGAAAAGACCGCTTACCCACAAATCGGTACGGGGAAAGGCCAAAAAAAACGCAGACACCAGCGCGACATAGGCGATGGTGGCCAAGAACGGATGTGCGATGCACCAGGCAACAGCTTTGCTTGAGGCAATGTTCTGGATATGCTTTGTCAAACGCGTGTCGATCATGGCCGCTGTTTAGCGCATCCCTGTTGCCCATCCAATCCTTTCCTGCCGTTTTCTCCGGCGTGCTTCATGAAAAACTCGATTGTTCCATGACCACTGACCCGAAACTCCAGTCCAACGTCGTTCAACTTCACGCACCGAAGCAGCCATCGATCGAGTTCTGGTACGAATTCGGTTCTACTTACAGTTACTTGTCTGCAATGCGGATCGAAACACAAGCCCGAGATGCCGGTGTCAACTTGTCCTGGAGACCATTCCTGCTTGGCCCGATTTTCAAGAAAAGCGGCTGGGATACTTCGCCGTTCAACCTCTATCCGGCCAAAGGCCGTTACATGTGGCGGGATATGGAGCGCCAATGCGCCCGATATGGCCTGCCGCTGACCATTCCGGAGCCTTTCCCTCAATCCGGACTGCTGGCTGCACGGATTGCTCAGGCAGGGCGGACACAGCCCTGGATCGGTGACTTCACGCGCGCCGTTTTTGTTGCCGAGTTCGGCAGCGGCGAGGACATTTCCGATGAAGCCTTTTTGGCGCATCTCCTTTTGGAAGCGGGCGCTCCAGCCAGGGACGTTCTTGAGGCTGCTAAATCGCCAGAGGTAAAGGACGCGTTGCGCGCATCCGTCGAAGAAGCTGTAGGGAAAGGCATCTTCGGCGCACCCAGTTTCGTGCTTCAAAATGGCGAACTGTTCTGGGGCGATGACCGCCTCGCCGATGTACTCGAAATGGCAACCGAGATCGCAAAAGCCTAAAGGCGACATCGCTGCCGGTCTCGACGACTGGCTAGATCCAGTGAACGCTCTTGAGTTGCTGCGCTCTTACAAGGACATCGTAAAGAGCAGACGGCGCCAGCGGCTTTCCCAATCCCTCCAAAAAACCGGCCTTGCGCAGCAAGTTATCGCCGAAAGCTTCCAGAGCTGCAGTCACTGCGATGAGCGGCAGCTCCTCCGCCGGCCGGATCCGGCGCAGCTCCTGGGCAACTTCAAGCCCGCCCATACCGGGCATGTGCAGATCCAGGAGAACGGCCCCAAATTCCTTCTCCAGAGCCAGTCTGATCGCATCTTCGCCCGAATGGGCAATGTCGGAGGTCACGCCAAATGATTCCAACAAGGCAGCCAAGAGGCGGCAATTGGTTTCATTGTCGTCCACGATCAGGACGTGGTCAGGAAGTTCATTGTCTTCCGCGCCAGTCTTCGATGCGATCTTGGTGCCTGTGAGACCAGGCGCGGCCGGCATTACAGGAATTTGCACTTCGAAGCGGCTGCCGCCGGTCTCCGGAGAGGAGTGGTTCAAGACACCGCCCATTTGCCGGACCGTTTGGGCAATTCCCCAAAGACCGAGACCGCTGCCCGGTGTATTTTCCTGAGCTTTGCGCCCCCTCACAAACGGACGGAACAGATCATCCCGTTCCGCCGGATCAATGCCGGGCCCTGTATCTGTGATGGAGAGGCTCAACCAATAGGCGTCTGCAGTGCTCGCATTCGATTGCTCAGAGGATCCAAGCTGCTTTTCAGGAAACGGACAGGAAATCACCTCAAGAATGATGCCGCCTTTCTCGGTGTACTTGATCGCATTGTCGAGCAAGGCGGAGACAGCCCGTCTGAGTTGGCCGGCAGCACCCGTCTGGCACGCGCCAGCCGTGTCCTGAAGCCGGGCCGTGAGTTTCAAGCCTTTTTTTTCGGCAGCAACACGAAACAGGCCCGCGCAATCGTGAACAAGGGATGATATCGAAACGGCTGCATCTTCACCCGTATCCCCAGGAGCTGCATCCGTGATCAGTTCCGTTGTCATCTGTTCTAGAGAGTCGATGGCCCGCATCAGCACAGACAGTTGCTCTGATTGCGCGTCAGTCAAAGGCCCTGTTTCAATCAGCTCAGCTGTCAGCCGCATGGCACCTAAGGGCGTGCGCAAATCATGCGCGAGAAGCGCAAGACTGACACTGTCCTCATCGTATTCAGCCATTCGGCGTGACCCCAATTCAAAACGGTTGGCATCAGGGGCTTGCGTCCCGATCTCCGGCGAACCAGTATGACAGACTTGCTTACCTTCCCCGTTGGCCGGTGTCCACCAGCCATGCTCTAGTCCCTTCAAAGGCATGTTTGTTCAAACACTCACAATCGTTGCCCCTGTCTTTCTGCTGATCGGCTTTGGATACGGCCTGGCCCGCACCAAAATTCTCAGCATGAAGGTCAGCGAGGCGCTCGGCGAATTTGTCTATGTGGTCGCCATTCCGATCCTGATTTTCCGGACGCTTGTGACAGCAGATCTGTCGGCAGGACTGCCATGGGCGCTGTGGGCGAGTTATTTTCTTGGAATCGCGTGCGCCTGGACCCTTGGAATTCTCGTCATTCGCAAAGGCTTCGGACGCGATGCCCGTGCCGGTGCGATCGGAGCGATCTCGGCGGCCTTTGCAAATACAATTCTGGTGGGCCTGCCCCTGGTCGCAGCGGTTTACGGGGACGACGGCCTGGTCCCCTTGCTGCTCATCGTCTCGATCCATCTGGCTTTCATGACCGTTTTAATGGCAATTGTGATGGAGCGGGCCGCTGCCCACGACAGCGGCGGGGAAAGCCCACCGGTGTTGACCTTGATTAAAAGCGCCGCAAAAAGCTTGGTCCGCAATCCATTAGTAATCACTATTGTTGCCGCATTCTGCTGGCGTATGACCGGGTTTGACCTGCCGTCTTTGGCAAGTGACCTGCTGAACCGGATCGGCGCAACCGCACTGCCTCTCGCCCTAATTTCGCTGGGTATGAGCCTTGTTCAATATGGCATGCGCGGCAACATACTGCCCGGGCTGGTTCTGTCAGTGATCAAGATTGTTATCATGCCGGCAACCGTGTTCTCGTTGGGGTATTTTGTCTTCAACTTGCCACCTCTCTGGGTGGCGGTCTCCACCCTGACGGCCGCCTGCCCAACCGGTATAAATGCCTACGTTTTCGCGAACAAATACGGCACCGGTCACGCCATGTCAGCGAACGCGATCACCGTCACCACAGCACTCGCCGTTTTGACGACAAGTCTCTGGATTTGGTTCCTGGAGTATGTTCTCGGGATGTAGTGACTGGGGCAGAGTGTTAGAGCTCAATACGTTTGCGAAGATCCGCATGGGTCACACCGGCTTCCCGCAAGGATCGCAGGCTCGTGTCCTGGTTCGACTTGGACAATTTGCGGCCATCGTCCCCAAGGATCAGCCGGTGATGGCGGTATCGTGGTTCCGCCAGGTCCAACAAGTGCTGAAGAACACGATGGACGCTTGTTGCTGCATAAAGATCCTGGCCGCGCAGCACATCCGTGATTCCCTGGCGCGCGTCATCGACGACAACGGAAAGGTGATAGCTGGTCGGCGTGTCTTTCCGGGCCAGAACCACATCTCCCCAGGAAGCGGCATCAACGGCGATGGATTTCGCTGGTTCGAACAACGCAGGACCTTCCGCCCCAAACTCCTGCCAGGTGAGCGGTTCTCCGATCCGGCTCAGAGCCGCCTTCATATCAAGCCGGAGGGCAAAGGGCGCATCGCTCTGAGACCGTTCTTGTATTTCCTCTTCGCTCAGAACCGCATCGTCTCCGGGATAAAGCGGCGCGCCATCCGGATCCCGTGGCCAAGGGCCGCCCTTTTCTTCGTGACCAGCGACGAAGCGTCTGATCTCGGCCCGCGTCAGGTAAGCCGGATAGACCAGCCCGAGATCCTGAAGCTTTTCCAGCGCCGACCGGTAGTGCGGAAAGGCTTCCGACTGACGCAGCACCGGCTCATCAAGCGGCACCCCAAGCCATGCCAGATCCTCAAACATATTGCTTTCCAGCTCCGGCGTGCACCGGGTCTGATCGATGTCTTCGACACGCACCAAAAACCGGCCATGCAACGCAACAGCCGCGCGGGCGTTCAACAAGGCTGACAAGGCATGGCCAAGATGCAGATGCCCATTCGGAGAAGGCGCGAAACGAAAGACAGGCTCGGTCATGAAGCTTGAGAACGGTTGATCGGAGGCTGCGGGTCTTTTACGGCTAACCGTTCCTATCATTCCAAAGCCCTTGCGCAAGCATGGAGATCATCGAAGTCCCGTAATGAGGCCAATTCACACAGAAGATGACTTGAACCGGGAGCTGGCAGAACTGCTAGCTGCCGATCCGCGTCTGAAGAGAGTTTCCGAAACCGCGGGGCCTCTGCCCCTGCGCCGTCGACCAGCTGACTTTGAAGGACTGGCGCACATCATCACCGGGCAACAAGTCTCCGTCGCCAGCGCGAGTGCAATCTTCGCCCGCTTGCAGACCTTGGTCACGCCATTGACCGCTGAGAACCTGTCCTGCTTTGGGGATGAGGATTTGGCCGCAGTTGGCTTGTCCAAACCCAAAATCCGCACCCTGCGCGCCGTGACAACAGCGTGTGAGAGTGGGCTCGATTTGGCGGGTCTGGCAACCGCTCCGGCAGAAGACGCGCACAACCAATTGTGTGAAATCAAAGGGATCGGGCGCTGGACAGCCGATATTTTCCTTCTGTTTTGCGCGGGCCACCCGGACATTTTTCCAAGCGGCGATCTCGCGCTTCAAATCGCTGTTCGCGACGCGTTCGAACTGAGCGAAAAGCCGGACGTAAAAACACTGGACCGGATTGCCTCGGATTGGGCTCCGAACAGAGGCGTTGCAGCCCGGTTGTTCTGGGCCTGGTACCGTGTTCAGAAACAGGGCAAGGAAACACTGCCAGTCTGAACGAAAGCCATTAACGCCGGGATACATCGCCTGTAAAGACTTCTGCGCTAAGGCTTCATGGCAAGGGTTCTAGAGAGATTTCGGTGGTGCAATGAGAACTGTTGTCTGTTTCTTCGCGATTCTGTTTGGGTTTGTCCTGACACCCACTTTTGCCAGCGAACCGCTCTCAGCATCTGAAAACAGATGGGCACGAATGTCGAATACCTGCCAGACTGAGCTGGGCCTCTCGGCAGACCAATGCGGCTGCATTTTCACCAAGTCACTGGACACAAATCTTTCCAACGTCGATCTCTCATTTTACTACGCCAACGAACCGGCCCGCCTGACTGCGCAGGCACGCGCCAAGTTGGATGAACTACGCCAAATCTGTACAACAGACGGGACGGCCGGTGGCTCAGGTCAGCCAAGTGAACACACCGGCTTATGTGAGAGCAAAAGCAATATGGACGCGCCCCGCTGCAGCTGTTTCTTGCGAAAAACCACCGCGGCTAACTACGCGTCCAATGATGTTGAAATGTTCCTTCGCGGGCGTGCATCGAAGGTGAGCGAGTTCAGCCTCTACACAGAGATGACCATTCACCTTCTGGATTGCGAGAAGGAAGTCATTCAAGGCCGTTGAGGCGCAGCCAATCGGAAGCCGCAAGCCGCTTGCCAAGGGCCTTTAAGAGGACACGGACCCACTCATGGAGGCGGCAGACCGGATCAGCAACTCGATATCTTCTGGCCGCGACAAACGGTGATCACCGTCAGGCACGACTGTGAACGTGACATCATCCTGCGGCAGAGCTTGCACCAGCCGTTCCGCATGTCCGAGCGGAACATCCGGGTCCAGCGCGCCTTGCAGGATTGTCACCGGCACTCCGATATGAAAAGAACGGCCAAACAGCAAATGAGACCGCCCGTCTTCGATCAATTTGCGAGTGATGACATAAGGATCATCACTGTAGTCGGACGGCTGCTCCCAGCGCCCATCCTGCAAGATCGCCGCGCGAATATCGTCCGAGAACCGCTCTTTCCACATCAGCTCCTCAGTGAAGTCAGTCGCTGGCGCGATCAAAATCAAACCCTTGATCCGGCTTGTTTCCTTGCGTGAGAGAGCCAGGAGAAGGGCAATCCAGCCGCCCATGGATGAGCCGACAAGGATGGTTTCACCGCCCGTGCAGGTGTCGAACACCGCCTCGGCTTCCTCCAGCCAATCGGACACGCACGCCTCTTCGAAAACCCCTTCCGAAAGTCCGTGCCCGGAATAATCAAAGCGAACCGCTTCCTGCCCTCGCTCCCGAGCAAATGCAGACAGGGCCTCGGCCTTGGTTCCGCTCATGTCAGACTTGAAACCCGACAGCCACATGAGACCGGGCGATCTTCCTGCATTCTTCCGGACAGCGATTTTCCGCCTCTGACCGTTTTTTCCGACCTCAATGAATTGCGGTTCCGCCGCGCCCATACTATGGCTCTCTTTCAGTTTCTTCAGCTCGTGTCCTTTGGCACAGCCATTCGTCATTTGAAAGACCGCCCGGAGCCCTGCTGGTGTCCCTGCCCACCGCCCCAACCGTATTGCAAGTGATCCCCGATCTGACCTCAGGGGGCGCGGAACGCACCACTGTCGACATTGCCCGCGCTCTTATCGCTGCTGGTGGAACCGCACTCGTAGCAAGTCAGGGCGGGCAAATGGTGCGCGAGCTGGAAGACATCGGCGCCCAGCATTTCACCTTGCCGGTCAAATCGAAAAATCCGATCACGCTTTGGAAAAATGCGGGCCTGTTGAGCGAACTGATCCGCGCGCAGAACGTTGACATCATTCACGCCCGAAGCCGGGCGCCAGCCTGGTCTTCGCTCTTTGCCGCCCGGCGGACACACATTCCGTTCGTCACCACCTATCACGGCAGCTACAGCCAATCGAATGCGGTCAAAGGGCTTTACAATTCAATCATGGCCCGCGGCGACACCGTCATTGCGAACTCAAAATACATCGCCGATCTCATTTCCGACCGGCACCCGTTTGCGAAAGACCGCATCACCGTGATCCATCGTGGCTCTGATTTGAAAGGTCTTGCACCGGAAAATGTCAGTGCCTTGCGCCGGCAGGCTCTGAAGGACAGTTGGGGTATTCCCACAGGCCGCCCGATCATCATGAACATGGCCCGCCTGACCAACTGGAAAGGTCAGAAGGTGTTGATCGAGGCCATGGGTGCACTGAAGGCCTCGGGGGTAACGGCACCGATTGCCATCCTTGCCGGCGACGCCCAGGGACGGGACGGATATGTTGCAGAGTTGAAGCAGTTGATTGCCGATTGGAATCTGCAGGATCAGGTCAGGCTGGTTGGCCATTGCGCGGACGTGCCTGCGGCCATGGCGCTGTCTGATCTGGCTGTTGTTGCCTCGATTGAACCGGAAGCCTTCGGCCGGGCCGCTGTTGAAGCACAAGCTGCCCGTGTTCCAGTCACCGTTTCCGACCTTGGCGCCGTGCCCGAAACCGTGCTGGCACCGCCCGATGCTGCAGAAAAAGACCGCACCGGATGGCGCGTTCCGCCTGGTGATAGCGATGCGCTGGCCTCTGCGATCAAGATTGCGCTTGCCTTATCAGCAGAAGACCGGCTCGCACTGACAGGCCGGGGCCTGACCCATGCGAACCGGAATTTTACCGTCGAAACAATGTGCGCCAAGACGCTCGACGTTTATGCCAAGCTGCTGGATCGCTGATCGTTCCGTTTAAGCGGCCCGGATCTGACCGAGGAAGCGATTCACTTCGTCGCGCAACAGATTGGACTGTTCGGTCAAATCATTGATGCTGGATTGGACCGCATGCGTGGCATGGCTGGATTCCACCGATGCATCTTTCACGACCTTGATGCTGTCCGAAACATCCCGGGTACCATTCGCGGCCTGGGCAACGTTTTCAGCAACGCTTTGAGTTGTTGCGCCCTGCTCTTCCATGGCAGACGCGATCGCGGTCGAAGACTGTTCCAAATCGCGCATGACATCGCCGATTTTTGCGATAGACCCAACCGCGGTCTTGGTTTCCGCCTGAATTTCCGTCACCAGCTCCGAGATGTTTTCAGTTGCCTTGGCCGTTTCGTTCGCAAGTGCCTTCACTTCGCTGGCAACAACCGCGAAACCCTTCCCGGCCTCACCAGCTCGGGCCGACTCGATGGTCGCGTTGAGTGCGAGGAGGTTGGTCTGCTCGGCAATATCGGAAATCATCGAGACGACTTCGCCGATTCGGTCTGCCATGTTGGCAAGTGTTTCCATCTGAGTCGCGGTGCCGGTCACGTCCTGTGCCGCGCTCTTGGAGGCAGCAGACGCGCGGATGATTTGCTCATTGATCTCGCTGATTGACGCGGTCATCTCTTCGGCAGCGGACGCGACGACAGAGACATTTTCTGTCGTCTGTGCAGAGGCCGACGCTGCCACTTCAGCACGTTGACTGGTGTTTTCCGACACACGCGCCATGGTCTGCGCGCTTTGGTCCAAATTGGCGGCTGTACTGGAAACACGCTCCACAATGGCACCGACTGAGGCTTCGAACTGGCTTGCCAGGTTCTCCATGAATGCGCGCTTTTCTTCTTCCGCGCGGGCGGTCCGATCCTGCTGGTCTTGCTCGAGCTCCTGGGTCCGGATGGCGTTTGCCCGGAAGACTTCCACGGCGCGCGCAATACTGCCGATTTCATTGCCGCGATCCGCATACGCGACGGTCACATCATTGTTGCCGCCCGCAAGCTCATTCATGACCTCGGTCAGATCGTTTATCGGGCGCGTGATGCTCCGGCCGATCAACCAACCAAGAGCAATCGCTAGTAACAAGCTAATCGCTCCAATCACCAGGAAGAGATTGTTCGAGAAGCTGCGGGCAGTTTCGAGACCGGCACTGGCAGCCTGTTTGCCAAGATAAGCGGCTTCGGACAGCTTTGACCAATCCGGCATGATCTTTTCGAAAGTCTCATCAGCGGCCGCAACCTGTGCATTAATGAACTGGGCCTTTTCCGCATATTTTTTAAAAGTGGCCTGATAGGTGTCGAGAAGTGCACTGATTTCTTTTTGCTCTGCGTCCGGCAAACCGCTGTTGGGAAGCATTTCTGCAAATTCACTGCGCCGGTCATCGATCCGGCCAATGTATTTGTCGGCGCCGCGCAGCATGAAGTCCTTCTCATGACGGCGCATCATGAGCATTTTGACTGTCAGCGCATCCAGGTTGGCCGCTTTCAACTTTTCTTCGACGTTATGAACAGCGCCGCGAAGCTCACCTTTCAGACCAACTTTCTCATTCAAACCCATTTCCTTGGATTGAGCCACAATCGCGTCCAAATCTGCTTTGTGCTGTGCCAGAGTACCCTCAAGGTTTTCGATCACCGGCATCTGATCGGCAGCTTCCGGTTTTTCCGCGGTGCGCTTCAGGAATTCAACAGCTTCGCCATACCGCTCATTATAGGAGGCTGTAAGCGTTTCATCCTTCGTCAGCAGGAAGTCCTTTTCCAGCCGCCGCATATCTTGGGCTTTCGCCAACACTTGGGACACATAATAGTCCATCTGGGAATATTCAGCGAGACGATCGTTTTCGGTGCTGACGAGCTGCTGGCTATGCCGGGCGACAAAAAACAGCAGAACGATCGCGACAACGGTGATGGCCGACAGACTGCCCACACGAGCGGCGATCGACAGATTGGTGATTGACTTCATGATTGCACAGACTCTTCTTTATTACCGCAGGCTGTATTCAACAACTCACGAACAGTAAGAACAGAAGAAGCAAAACGAATTAATTTTCCTTTACGACCGATCTCTGAAAAAAGGAAATTTGAAAGTAATTTGATTGAAATTTTTCGATAAACACAACCAATAGATGATTAATACGGTTAAATGCTAAGCCGGATAATAAAAATTTATATGATAATTCAGAGACTCAAAAGAAATTTCCTGATGCTCACAATTTACGTCTACGGAAGCTTCGCAGCTAATGCGACCTCATAGGGTCAAGGTAGAATCTCGCGCTTCCGCTGGACATCAGATCCTCAAACCCGCAGTTCGGACCGTCGCGAAACACTCAAGCTGCCAGAGGGTAAGCTTCTTCTACCAAGTATGGCCCGCCACCAACACTTGATTTTGCTGAGAACAAGACAAACCGGCCTGCAATAAATGGCGATGCCTGGAAGTTACCACGCTCACACAACCACTTGGCCACATCTTCGTTATTGGATGTTTTACAACGGGCCAGAGTAACATGGGGTACGTACTTGCGCCGCTCTGCCGGCAAGTGAAGCCGTTGCAGGATGCGTTCTTGCTCGCTTTGAAGCTCAGACAAAGCCGATGTCAGCTGCACACCGGCCCAGACCGCGTGTGGCTTGCCGTTGCCGAAAGACCCGAGACCATCAAGCCTGATTTCAATGGGATTGCGACGGATCCGGTCGAGTGCATCAACCACTTCATCGGCCGTGCGATCATCGATATCGCCGATGAAGCGCAGAGTGATGTGATAGTTTTCCGGATCGATCCAGCGGGCGCCCCGAAGGCCTCCCCGGAGCATGGACAACATGAGGGCCGTCTCAGACGGAATCTCAAGGCCTGTAAAAAGCCGCGGCATAGGTGTTCCCTCCGCCAAACGCTGATGCCCCATCAGGAATCAACTTGATGAAATTGGCAAGACAAAAAACCAACACTTTGAAGACAATGCAGTTTTTGTGTGGAGAGAAAATTCAAGCCGGACAATTCCTCGCTCGGCTTGAAGGGGTGACCGTGGTTTGATTCTCTTTGAATCCGCGATGGTCGTTACGGCGCGGTGTTGCCGAATTCCTGATGAATCGCATCTATCTTTTCAAGGACGTCGCTGCTTAGCTGCACATCGGCCGCAGCAATGTCATTTTCCAGCTGATCCATGCGCGTCGCCCCAAGAATAACGGACGTCATGAAGTCGCGGGACTTGGCAAAGGCAATCGCCATTTGTGCCGGATCCAGACCAGCTTCGTCTGCCAGATTGAAATAGGCGTCATAGGCTTCGATCGATCGCGGATGCTCATAGCGTTGCAGGCGGTCAAACAGCACTTTGCGCGAGCCAGCCGGCATTGCGCCGTTCCGGTACTTGCCCGTCAGATAGCCTTGCGCGAGCGCGGAGTATCCAAGCAAGCCAACATTTTCGCGTTGCGCGATCTCTGCCAATCCGGTTTCGAAGGTACGGTTGACGAGATTGTAGGTGTTCTGGATCGACGCAACCCTTGGCAACCCAAGATGCTCGGACGCCGCCACATAGCGCATGGCACCCCAGGAGCTTTCATTGGAGATCCCTATGTGGCGGACCTTGCCGCTTTTCACCAGGTCCGCCATCACTTCCAGCGTGCTTTCGATGCTGTTTTCGTCTTCATGCATCTCCGGCGGAGACCAGCGCGCCGGATTGGCGCCGAAGTTGCTCATGTTCCGGTCAGGCCAATGAATCTGGTAAAGGTCGATGTAGTCGGTCTGAAGGTTTTTCAGGCTCCGGTCGACCGCAAATTCGATTTCCGCACGTGTCAGGCTTGCGCCTTTGCCGTGCTCGCGGAACCAATCCATGCCGGTCCTGCCGACAACCTTGGTCGCCAAAACGACTTTGTCCCGGTTGCCGGTTTTTTGAAACCATGTGCCAATGATCCGTTCCGTCCGCCCCTGCGTTTCCTTCTTTGGCGGGATTGCATAGAGCTCGGCCGTATCGAAAAAATTGATCCCCTTCTCCAGGGCATAATCCATTTGAGCATGACCTTCGGCTTCCGTGTTTTGTTCGCCATAGGTCATTGTGCCAAGGCACAATGCGCTGACCTTTATATCCGTGCGGCCAAGCGTGCGCAGTTCCATGAGGGATATCCTTGTTTATAGGTAATTTGTGTTCGGCAGGATCAGAGATGTCTGAATGCTATTTTTTGGAGGCTTGTACCAGCAACTCTTCGACCGTCGGCAGAATGTTTTCAACAATAACGCCAACGCCCTCCGCATTCGGGTGAATACCATCGGAGAGATTGAGATCCGGGTTCAGCGCAACCCCTTCCAGAAAGAACGGATAGAGCAATCCGCCATGCGCCTCGGCGATGTCTTTGTAGATCGGGTCGAAAGAGGCAGCATAGTCCTCGCCCAGATTGCGTGGGGCAAGCATGCCCGCAACAAGCACCGCAATGTCCTTGTCGGTCAAGCGTTTCACGATCTGTGTAAGGTTGTTCCGTGTCAGGTCCGGCTGAATGCCCCGCAAGGCATCATTGGCTCCGAGCTCAACGATGACAGCGTCAGCGTCTGCTCCTACTGACCAATCTAGCCTGGACAGTCCACCGGAGGACGTGTCACCGGAAACACCGGCATTGATAACCTCAACGGAATGCCCGCGTGCATCGAGCGCTTTTTGCAGCTGTTCCGGAAAGCCTTCCCCGGCCTGCAGCTGATAACCGGCGGACAAACTGTCTCCCAGCACAACGAGCTTTATATCAGCGGCATTTGCAGTGCTGGTTTCCAACCACAACAGAGGCAGCATCAAAAACAGAAAGAAACGATACACTCTAATACACTTTCCTGACTGGAAGACTTGGCACAACAGGCCCATATGGTCACAAAGTGACCACTTGTCGAGGGCATGTGATGGCCAGAACGGCCAACATATGACCGTTATAAAGGCCCAAAGATGACGACGACACCAGCCATTGCCCTGAAAAATGTCCACTTGACCCTTGGAGAAGGGGCCGGACAGGTTCACATCCTGAAGGGTATTGATCTGGAGATCGGAAAGAGCACATCCGTTGGCCTGGTCGGACCATCCGGCTCGGGTAAATCGACCCTCCTCATGGTGATGGCCGGGTTGGAACGCGCCGATGAGGGATCCGTTGTCGTTGCCGGATCAGAACTCGGCGGACTTTCAGAAGACCAGCTAGCGCTGTTTAGAGGCCGCAATGTCGGCATCATCTTTCAGTCGTTTCACCTTGTCCCGAATATGACGGCGCTGGAAAACGTCGCAGTGCCGCTTGAACTTGCTGGCGATGCAGACGCATTCAAGAAAGCCCAGGCAGAGCTTGAGGCCGTTGGTCTTGGTAAACGCCTGCACCACTATCCGGCTCAAATGTCCGGTGGAGAGCAACAGCGGGTCGCCGTTGCGCGCGCGCTCGTCGTGGAGCCGGAAATCCTGATCGCGGATGAGCCGACAGGGAACCTGGACGAAAGCACCGGCGCACAGATCGTCGACCTGATGTTCTCAGCGCAGCGCGATCGCAAAACCACGCTGGTTCTTGTTACGCACGATCCGGCGCTTGCCGAAAAATGTGACCGGGTCATCCGGGTACGCTCGGGCGAAATCGAAGAAACCACCCAAAATCTGGCCGCAACGCAAGAGCAGGTGTCCGCATGAGCGGATTTGTGTCCGGCGAGCTTGGCCGCAATAACCAGACCTTCCGCCTCGCCCTCCGGTTTGCCCTGCGCGAACTGCGCGGCGGCTTGAAGGGCTTTTACATTTTCATTGCCTGTATCGCGCTTGGGGTTGCCGCGATTTCCGGTGTGACTTCGGTTTCCAGAGCCTTGACCGAAGGGATCTCCCAGGAAGGCCAAGCCATTTTGGGCGGCGATCTGTCCTTCCGTCTGGTTCATCGCCAAGTGAATGAGGACGAGCGGAGCTATATCGACAGTCTCGGTGCAGTTTCGGAAGTCGCGACGTTGCGTGCAATGGCCCGACGCGCGGACACGGCGGACCAGGCGCTTGTGGAGCTTAAGGCGGTGGATGATGTCTATCCGCTCTATGGCGCGCTCGAGCTGCAATCGGGGCAAAGCCTTGCAGACGCACTGGAACAGCGTAACGGGCGCTGGGGAGCTGTGGCCGAACTGGCCCTGCTGGCCCGTCTTGATGTTGAAGTTGGTGACACACTGGAGCTTGGCCGCACGAGTGTTGAAATCACAGACGTCATTGAAACTGAGCCAGACAAACTTGCAGGGGGGATGGAGTTTGGCCCCCGCCTGATGATCTCCACGGAGGCCATTGGCGCAACTGGTCTTGTTCAGCCGGGCAGTTTGGTCCGTTGGCATTACCGGGTGCGTATGGATCCCGCGCCGAGCATCGGCGAGCTCAAACAGATCGAGGAAGAAGCGGAACAAACTGAAGCCGATGCTGGTTGGCGGGTGCGCTCCCGAGCCAACGCATCTCCTGGCCTTCAGCGCAGTATCGACCGGTTTGCACAGTTTCTGACGCTTGTTGGTCTCACAGCTCTAGTAGTCGGCGGCGTTGGCGTTGCCAACGCGGTCCGGGCCTTCCTGGAAACAAAACGAGAAGTCATTGCAAGCTTCAAGTGCCTCGGCGCAACCGGTGGGTTCGTCTTCCAGATTTATCTGGTTCAGATGCTGGCGCTTGCCCTGATCGGGATTGGCATCGGGTTGGTCATTGGAGCAATGATCCCGTTTGCCGCTGGTGCTGCTCTTTCCAATGTTCTTCCGGTCAAACTTGCGGTCGGCATCTATCCAAGCGAACTGGGCCTGGGCCTCGTCTATGGCCTTTTGACCGCGCTGGCTTTCGCTCTTTGGCCGCTTGGCCGAGCTCATGACGTCCCACCCACCGCCTTGTTCCGCGATATTGTTGCTGCGGGCTCCAAATGGCCCCGCAAACGCTATTTGTTCGCCACGGCTCTAACCGTGGCCGTCCTTGCGTCCATCGCCATCCTGCTGGCCTATGACAAGCGGATCGCCACGATCTATATCGCAGCGTCTGCCGGGGCTTTTGTGCTTTTGGTGGTTGTGGCGCGGATCATCATGTGGCTCGCCAAACGCCTGCCTCCGGTCCGCTCCACCGAGCTGCGGCTGGCAATCGCCAACATTCACCGTCCCGGTGCCCTGACGCCGTCCGTCGTTCTGTCTCTCGGCTTGGGCCTCTCCTTGCTGGTCGCCCTGACCCTGATTGATGGAAACCTCCGCCGGGAGCTTACCGCCACGATTGCCGGAGAGGCGCCAAGCTTCTTTTTTGTCGACATTCAAAGCCACGAGCGCGACGCTTTTGAAACCCTCTTGCGCGAAGAAGCGCCGAACGCGGACCTTCAAAGTGTGCCGATGCTGCGCGGCCGGATTGTCAACCTCAACGGCATCAGCAGCGATGATTTCGTGCCAGCACAAGAAGGGTCCGACTGGGTTCTGCGCGGCGACCGCGGCATCACTTACGAGGCTACACTCCCGCCTAACTCGGAACTGGCGACCGGTGAATGGTGGCCGCAGGACTATTCCGGCCCCCCACTGGTCTCCTTTGACGCGGAGGCTGCAACTGACCTCGGCCTCAAGATTGGCGACACCGTTTCTGTGAACGTTCTTGGCCGCGAAATCTCCGCGGAGATCGCCAATACGCGGGACGTAGAATGGCAGTCGCTTGGCATCAACTTTGTCATGGTGTTCTCGCCAAACACATTTGCCGGGGCGCCACATGCACATCTGATGACCCTTGGCTGGGATGATAACGTCCAGACCGACACCGAATTGGCCTTGTTGAAGACCGTCTCCAGCAGCTTCCCGACCGTCACAAGCGTTCGCGTGAAGGATGCGATCTCCCAAGTGAACAACATCGTGGCTCAGCTCGCATGGGCGATCCGCGGCGCTTCCTCCATCACACTAATTGCCAGCGTTCTCGTGCTGGCAGGTGCGCTGGCCGCCGGGCATCGCAGCCGGATCTATGACGCTGTCATCTTGAAAACCATTGGCGCCACACGAACGCGGCTGATCCTCGCCTATGGCCTCGAATATGCGATCCTTGGCCTTGTCACAGCCGTGTTTGCCGTTTTGGCGGGCGGCATTGCAGCCTGGTATGTCATCACTGCGATCATGGGCGGAACCTTTACGCTGCTGCCGATCACGGCGTTCAGTGCTGCCCTGATTGCGCTTGTCCTGACTGTCGGGTTCGGTCTGATCGGAACCTGGCGCGTTCTCGGAGAAAAACCTGCACCGGTTCTTAGAAACCTCTGATATGGCCGAAGACGGTGTTAACCGTCAGAAAAATTTCATCAAACTCACCGTAAATGTGCGCCGGATTGCATCCGGCGCGCCTTGCGCCATGCGGTTATCTTGGATATCGGAAGAGAGATTTATCTCTTGAAGGGGCACTCCGAAATGCCGGGCTATCGTTTGAAATCCATGTTTAAGACCACTCTAGCAGCCTCAATTGCGGCTTTGACCATGCTGTCAGCCGTGCCGGCCGCTCAAGCTGAAAGCCCGTTTCACACTGGCGTTTGGCAGCTGAATGATCCTGCCGGCAAGCGCGGCCTCGTTGTCAGTGACTGGCTGGTGTGGGAAGACGGCCTGCCGAAGCGCTGGTTATACCGCCGCGCTGGAACAAATGACGCCAACCAGTTCGACTTCTTCACCCGTACCATTGGCGACAGCGGCTTCACGCCGGTTGGCATCCGCGTTTACCGTACCGGTGAGCATGAGATGAAATACACCATCTCTGAAAAGGGCAAGGATCCGATCGAGGTTTCCGCGAACCGTTTGTCGATCCCGAACTACAAGAATTCGTGCCTCTCGGTTGAAAACAAGGGCAACCGGCTGACCGGCGGCACCTGGACCGGCACACCGCAATCTGCCGGAAAAAAACTCCGCCTGACCAAATCCAAGCTGACCATTGATGGAAACGCGCGCAATGTAACAGTCGAAGATGTTCGCGTAGGCCGTGTCGGGATCATGGAGGACGGCAAACCCTTGGCGTTTTTCACCGATGCTGGCGGCGATTATGGCGTTCTGCAGTGGTTCAAGCCGGGCGTAACGCCGGAAGTCATGCGCGACACCACAAAAGAAGTTATGGATTTCAAGGCAGAAGAAATCTTCCGCTGGCCACAAGGCACATGTGACCGGCAGATCGAAAGCCGTCTTAAAGCCATGAAATAAGAACTCTTCTTAATCATAAGGGCCAGAAATACGGGCCGTAGCAGAAAGATTGCGATTTTTTCAGGAAAGTCATCTTGTGCTAGGGTCCGTATTCTCCCATATGTTGAGGGAGCTGTGCTGCAGGACTCCCTGCGCGCACAAGTTTTGAACGAAGGGGAATCTTAAGACCATGTCGACCTTTGACCGCCAATCTAAAGGCGCTTACTCGGTTGCCGGCGCTCGTGCCGAGGCCGGCATCGATCAGGGCCTGCGCGCCTACATGCTGGGCGTATACAACTACATGACGTTCGGCCTCGCGCTGACCGGTTTCTTTGCCATCGGTACCTACATGATGTCCGTCGTAACCAACGACGCTGGATCTATCGTAGGTTTGACCCCGCTCGGCAACGCCATCTTCGCCTCACCGCTCAAATGGGTGGTCATGCTGGCGCCGCTTGGCATGGTGCTTTGGCTCTCATTTCGGATCCAGTCCATGAGCGCGTCAACCGCTCGGACGATGTTCCTCGTCTACTCCGCCCTGATGGGTGTATCCCTGTCCTCGATCTTCATGGTCTATACCGGCGGATCGATCGCGCGCGTGTTCTTCATCACCGCAGCGTCCTTTGGTGCGCTGAGCATCTTCGGCTACACCACGAAGAAGGACCTGTCCGCTTGGGGTTCTTTCCTATTTATGGGCCTGATCGGTATCGTGATCGCCTCCTTGGTGAACATCTTCCTCGGATCTTCCGCGCTTCAGTTCGCAATTTCCGTGATTGGTGTTCTCGTGTTCGCTGGCTTGACTGCCTACGACACACAGCAGATCAAGGAAATGTACTACGAGGGCGACTCCGGTGAAGTTGCCACCAAGAAGTCCGTGATGGGCGCTCTGCGTCTCTACCTCGACTTCATCAACATGTTCCTGATGCTGCTGCAGCTGTTCGGCAACCGCGAATAATCTGCGCGCCATCACAAACATAAAAAGCCCGGTCTTTGCGCCGGGCTTTTTGTTGTCTTCCCACAAAAGATGTCGCTTCCAAATCTCAGATGATCAGGACGTGAAAATCGGGTCAGCGGCGACCTCGAGTTCAGTGGGGACAGCTTCGAGTTTCGATCAGTGTGCCCAGGTGTCAGGCGTCGACGACCCGAAGATGTTTTTTCTTTTCCAGAACCCTTAGGACCTGCGCCAGATCGTGGCCACGTTTGAGGATCATGCCACCAGTCGCGACGACCGAATATGCGCCCTGCCGCCGCGCAAGTTTAGGGTCCTTTTCAATACGATAGAGAGGCATTTCGGAGGCACGGCGGAAAATTGAGAAAACAGCCCTGTCATTCAGAATGTCAATTGCGTAGTCGCGCCACTCACCATCGGCGACCATGCGGCCGTAGAGCCTGAGGATGACATCGAGTTCCCGGCGGTTGAAGGACACCACTGGTAAGGAGGGAGGAGCTTTATGCCCAGGTCCGTTGAGGCTCAAGCCCTGGCTGTGCTGAGATGCGCTGTCATCGGCTTCGCTCATTCCGCCTCCCTCTTGAACCGCCTTGCACCTTGCGCTGCCGTCAGCATTTGCTTGGCGCATGTCACCCAGATGTCATGATGGTCGTGGTTCGCCGCGAATTGCAAGTGCAGGCCGGTAGAAAGCTGAGAAACTGTTGCTTTCATTCATCAATCGTGACCGAAAAACATCAAAAACTGACGTATGGGCAACTTTTCAAGAAAGAATACCAAAATTTTCATGATTTCGCCGCATTCCAGCCCTTGGCCAGCCAAAAAGCACACCCATATTAGCATCATACCTTGATGGGAACGGTCTACGGGCACCGCGGTATGCAATAGCCCCCCAGCCCCCCCGTGGTGACTGTAGAGCGACCAGATTTTTTGAGTCAAACATCAAGGCAACTGAAGGGCCGGCAACACGCCGGCCCTTTTCATTACCGGACACCTGTAGCGTCAAGTCCAAAGAATTCCGGCAGTTTTCCCGAACCAAAAACGTTTCAAGCTTCCCCTTCGGATGGCTTGTAGTATTGTTTTCTCAAGATGACTCTTGACCTGATTGATCTTCGTGCGGCGAGACCAGCAGACTGTGAAGCGCTCGCCGGCATCCACAGCGAAGCCTGGCTCGGCGCTTATCGCGGCGTATTACATGGTCTTGACCTTCAGCGAATGGTCTCAAGGCGCGGCGAAAACTGGTGGCGCGGGGCTCTGGCGCGCGGCGTCAACATCAAGATCCTATCTGTCGCTGATGTGCCGGCAGGATATGCCACCTTTGGCCCATGCCGGCTAACGAATACCAGTATGGATGGCGAGATATACGAACTATATCTCAAACCGGAGTATCAGGGTCTTGGTTTCGGCCGCAGGCTTTTTGAAGACATCCGGGCATCATTCCTCGAGCAACATGGATCGGGGCTTGCCGTTCAGGTGCTCAGCGACAACACGCCTGCCCGGGAGTTCTATCATGCGGTGGGTGGCCAAGTTGCAGGGAAATCATGGCACCGGATTGGCGGGAGGCGGCTCGAATTGCTCATCTACATCTGGCCAAGGCGAATGCTCTGACAGCTTCACCATTGTGCTTTCCAGGTAAAGGAACTGGCGCGCCTGCGCCACTTCCAGGTCATTAATCAATTAGGTGCAATGCAAAACTAAAGACTTGAACTTCTGTCGTTGGATTGCGATAGACGGCGCAACGATCCAACAGGAGTTCACAGATGCGTATCGACGCCGTGCCGATTGGCAAAAACCCGCCGGAAGACATCAACGTTATTGTTGAGGTTCCCGTTGGCGGTGAACCGATCAAGTATGAGATGGATAAGGAAGCAGGTGCGATGTATGTCGACCGCTTCCTCTACACACCCATGCGCTATCCAGGGAACTACGGCTTCGTCCCGCACACGCTTTGCGGCGATGGCGATCCGATCGACGTTGTTGTCGTCAACCAGCGCCCAGTTGTACCTGGCGCCATCATGACCTGCCGTCCGATTGGCGTTCTCCTGATGGAAGACGAGTCCGGCCAGGATGAGAAGATCATTGCGGTTCCAAGCCACCAGATCACCAAGCGCTATGACGGTGTTTCCGACATTACCGATCTGCCTCAAATCACCATCGATCAGGTGAAGCACTTCTTCGAGCACTACAAGGATCTGGAGCCTGGCAAATGGGTGAAAGTGACGGGTGTTGAAGGTGCAGAAGCTGCAAAACGCATGATTGTGGAATCAATCGAGCGCGCTAAGACCGAAGCTGCTGAATAAACGCAGCCAGACTATCCTTGAGGCTGCCGCCGCTTCATCACCTGTCGGCAGCGGCCTCAAGACGCTCCATGTCCTGATCGCTTAAACCGAAATGGTGACCGATCTCATGGATAAGGACATGGGCGACCACATCTCCGAGCGTTTCGTCCATTGCGGCCCAATAATCCAGAATGGGCCGGCGGAAGAGCCAGATACGATTTGGCATTTGCCCGGTATGGGACAGCTCTTCGCCCTCGTCCAAGCCGACACCTTCAAACAATCCAAGCAGATCGTGCGGATCCTCGATCGACAGCGCATCAAGGACATCATCAGGTGCATATTCGGCAAGTGTAATCTGCAAATTGCCGCAGCGAAGCAACAGATCGTCCGGCATGGTTGCCAGTGTTTCGCTGGCCATTGCCTCAAAGTCTTTTAAGTCCGGCGCTTTGAGGTCGGTCCAGTGGCTTCGGCTGATTGGATGAATTGACGCCATATGTTGTTCCAGGCTCCAGTGAGCGCTGTATTTCCTTTTTCGAGAGCCTCCCAACTTAGCGGGAAGATTACCTAAAGGTAGGTAACGGCAAGGTAAATCACCAGACCAATTGCAAACATCAACCCAAGCGACCGGCCAATGCGCGTGCCCCAGACTTCGATGTGGTCATCGGCATCCTTATCGGCCGCGCTCATATGGTCCCGCGCACGATCGGCCATGCGAACAAAGGTCGAGCCAACGACTGTTTCACTTTCCGCTTGGGCGCGATCAATCGCTCTCAGCGCCTCGTCGCGCCTCTCCTGATCGGCCTTGTGTTTTGACGTGCTCATGCCGGTGACTTTGCCATGGGAACCCGGAATTTCAAAATTCCGGCAGCAAGAAGCCCAAGTCCGGCCAACCCGGCAGATGCAACAGCATTCCAACCGGCAAAAGACAGGCCCAGCATCCGCCAGCTAGCTTCCGTGCAGCTGACCACCCGGGTCGATTGCAAGGCTTGCAGCATGTTGGAAGCAGATGCTGGAGCCGCAGTGCCCCCGCCGCAATCATTCGGGCCATCCCAGAACTGCCATTCCGCCCCTGCCTGATAAATCCCGAGACCAGCCCCATAGGCGAACACTGCCGCGACTGCCAGCAGCAGGATCGCGGCAACCCCTTTGCGACCTGTCACCAAGGCAGCCAATGCAACAAGGGTCATCGGCAACCCGATATAATAAGGAATTCGCTGCTCCAAACAGAGCTTGCAGGGCACGTAACCGCCAATCAGCTGATATCCCCAGGCCGTTCCTATCACCACAAGGCCACCGGCCAATAGCAGGAGTGTCAACGACTTCGCCAGTTTTTCAGCGGACATCGGATCCTCTTTGCTTAGATAAACTTCAGCGCGGCGAAACCGCCAACCAGAAGAACCACGAACACAGTGAACATAAGGCCGAGGCGTTTTTCGATAAAGTCCTTGATGGGCGGGCCGAAGAAATACAGGAGCCCGGCGACGATGAAAAACCGGATCCCCCGGGAGACAATGCTCGCAAGAATGAAGATCGGCAGGCTTAGACCTGCAGCCCCGGAGGCAACCGTAATCACCTTGTAGGGAAACGGGGTCACACCTGCGATAAACACGAACCACCAGCCCCACTCGGCGAAGATATGGCGAAATTCCTCGACGTAGTGGAGTTTGCCATAGAACGCGAGCACCGGCTGGGCGACCTGTTCAAACAGGAACATTCCGATGAAATAGCCGAAGACACCACCGGCAACAGAGGTCAGCGTGCACAGCAGCGCATACCACCAGGCCTTCTCGCGCCGGGCGATGACCATCGGAATCAACAAGATGTCCGGCGGGATCGGGAAGAACGAGCTTTCGACAAACGAAACCGACCCGAGCGCTGTAGGTGCGCGGGGTCCGGCAGCAAGGGACAAGGTCCAATCATAGAGGCGTCTGATCATGACGCCTCCATACCTGCTGCAACGCAAAAAGTCACCTAACGAAATTCAGACCGCGAAGGGTTCGAAATCAAGGGTAAACAAACCAGCCTGGTATGCTGTGGGCCGCGTTTCGGATCTCAACGAATGCCAATCGCTGCAGCAGGTTTATGATTACAGCTCAATGAACATTTTCGCTGCATTGATCTCCTGCCCCTGAAGCGAAACCAACTCGGGGTTCGCCGCAAGGAATGCCGCGCTGTCAAAGGTGATTTCCCGGTTTTCAGCGCGGCCAAACTCAATGTAATGCCGGGCGCCGGCTTCAGCATCTGCGCCGAAGACCTCGATCAGATCCTGATGCGACGCAATGTAGTCGAGCGCGGAGAAATCAATCGTCCGGCCTTCGGTCAAACCGAACTCGACAAAGTGGTCAAAGAGTGCCTCTTCATCCGTTCCAAATGCCTCTTCGACATCCTCATAACTCGCGGCATATTCGAGGATTGAAATCTGCGTTTGCGCGATAACATCCAGGTCAGCGTCGGCATAAGAAATGGTTTCAACATTGGTCAGCCGGTCCGTACCGTGATCGCTGAACACAATTATCTCACCATTGTCAAAGACGTAGGTGTCTGCTGACAAACTACTTTGGTTAAGAACGAAAACGTCACTTCCAGCGCCGGCATCAACCAGATTGTCCCACTGGTTGCCTATGACGACATCATCTCCCGCACCACCAATCGCGTTTTCAATGACTGCGCCGTAGGCGATCGAGATGTTGTTTGTGAGGCCGGCAGCGCTGGAAAAGCCGCCCTCGTTCAGATTGATGACCGTATCGACGAAATAGTCTGAGAAATCGATCGTATCTGTTCCGCCTGCGTCCCAGATCGAAAAGACTGGCGCCGTGTTCTGACTGAAATCAAAAATCGGTGAGTCGGTGTTGGAGTTAAACCCGTAAACCGTGTCATCAGTCCGCGTCGACATGTTCACGCCGTACTTTGCCTGGATAGCCAAGATATCGTGAAGCATCGGGGTCTGGGCATAAGCATCGCCGAAATCAGCGCCGGTATGGCTCTCATCCCAATATGACATGATCGAATATTGAGCACTGTCTTCGGCATAGGCGGCGTTGTTTTGATAGCTCAGCTTGCCGCCGTTCGCGTTGTAGTCACCTGGATGCGGCTGGCCGATCGCGTGGCCGATCTCGTGAACCAGGACTTTGTAACCATAGTTCCCGACTTCAGGAGCCGTATTATAAGCGTAGTCGCTGTTTACCCAGACATCACCAGCCCAAGAGGAAAAGCCCGGAAGGTAGGCATGGGCCGCCGAATAGTCCGCCAACGTATCGGAGTTGGCAAACCGGATCGGCGCGAAATATGAGTTGCTTTCCTGAAAGCTGATGTCGGCGACATCTGACCAAGTCTCCAGGGCCAGCCGCGCCATGTCCATCTGCTGGCTGTTAAAACTGTTGAACCCGTCGTACTCGTCCAGTCCCTTCGCATAGCTTGGAAGAACCTTGGCGAAAGAATAGGTCACAACAGCAATACCACCCCAGCTGTAATCGCCGCGGTTCAACTGCCCGATGATATAGTTGAGGGAAGTGGTGCCACCGGGACCGGATGCTGCAGCGGCGGCAAATGTACCGTCTTGAGCATGCTCAATCCCGTCACAAAGAGCACTGTGACAAAGTCCGCACATAGATTTTCATTCGGTGAAATGAATACACCGCCCCTGTTTATTTGAATGTTTGACGCATTAGCTTGTTATTTGCTTGTGAGGGCAGTATGCGCGGCAGTTGGTAAAAATTATTGAATCAAAATCTTAGTATTTTTTGTTTGTTGGAACGTCATTAATATTTTTTGAACATGCAATTAACTTGAAATTAATACTAAAATTTCGTTATTTACATTTACGATTGCTTAGGCATAAGCGCAGCCCTGGCCACCGAACTTCAGCGGCGGCCAGCATCGGCACGCTTGGATGTTTTCTGGCAGACGAGATGGTTGGGGTCGACAGGGCCCAGTTGCTACATCAAACGAAAAGCCAAAGCTTCATTCATCAACGGGACATTCGCATCACAGGGGCCAAGGATTTCAGTACTTGGCACTTTGTCCAGTCTTGGGAAATCAATCAGATATTTGCCGGCAGCCAGTTCCGACAACCAGGGATGGCCACTTGTTCACCGGCTAACAAATTACAGGAGAAGCCTTAGTATTTTGATGAACCCTTCAAGCAGCACACGATTATTGTCACTAGTGACATAATCGGACCTATTTCTTTCCGATTTGCTCGCAAAAGTTGCTCGCCGTTAACCTTTACAGTAAATTAATTTGCGCGAAGAAGAATTATTTATTAATAATTTCAATATCTTAGTTTCCATCAACAAAATGCCAGTAATTACCGTGTTAATTAATATATTGATAATTTTAATAAAAAATTTAATAATTGAAGCCTGCAGCTATCCCGTTTGAACCGGAGTTTTTTAGTCAAGCGAAAGCTAGTAGGGGGTATTCATGGCTTTTTCTATTACATCATCATTCGACTCTGAATTTTATCTATCCCAAAATCCTGATGTTGCTGCTGCGATTGAAGCAGGTTTGTTTGAGAGCGCTGAGCAACACTTCAATCAGTTTGGTTTTTCAGAAGGCAGGGATCCAAACCCATATTTCGATACTTCGTTCTATCTGGAACAAAACCCGGATGTGGCAGCTGCCGGCATCAATCCGCTCAACCACTTCAACCAATTTGGTGAAACGGAAGGCCGTAGCCCAAACGCGATCTTCAATCCGACCTATTATCTGGAACAAAATCCGGACGTCGCCGCATCCGGCATCAGTCCGTTCCTGCATTTCATCAATCACGGTGCCGGCGAAGGCCGGTCTCCGAATGCGTCCGTCGCCTCACAGACCAGCGAAGGTTTCGATGAAGCCGCCTATTTGGCCGCAAACCCGGATATTGCTGATGCTGTCGCGAACGGCACCCTCTCCAGCGGTTTTGAGCACTGGCTGCTATTCGGCTTTGACGAAGGCCGCTCCGGCGCGCAAAATGCAGCCGGTGACCCGATCGATCAACCCAACAACAGCGGCACACCGAGCGATAACCCGGATGGCGCACCTAGCGATCCGGATGATGGTGGTTTGACCCCTGCTAATCCGGTTGCGCTCCTAACAGGCAGCGAGCTAACGCTCGTAAATCTAAATGGCACGAAGGCTATTCTTACAGTCAACGGATCAAATCTGATAGTCAATGCAGCAGATGATCCAGGTCGAAGCCAGTCGTTTGATTTAAACATAATCGGTCAAATAGATCTCAACGGCTTTACCGTCGAGATGTCTGGCGCGGCAGTCAACCAGCTATTCCCAAACACTGACGCTGGGACAATAGACATCGTTGGCTTCGGTTCTGGCGGCAAACTCGACATTACCGGCGTTGATTTCGGAGATATCAAACAACAGACTTTGCAGTCGCCGAATGTCTGGCTATCTGATCAAGATCCGGCAAATCCGAAAGTTGCAGGCTTCACGTTCTCCGAACTCAATGGCAACAAGTCGATTCTGCCTGATGGGGTAACTGTCAACGGATCCCGGGTGGACGCGTTTAAAGCCTGGTGGGATTCATTCGACGATTTTTATGCCGGTGGAACTAACTACTACAACGTGTTCATCAATGAACGCTTCGTCTATCTCGGCAATGATTATGTCGATTACCTGAACCAAGCGGGCAACACGGCTCTCTTGGATGTTGTCAAAACAAGCGGCGATTATACCAGTCGCCAGCAGACACTTCATGACAATCTACTCGGAAACTTGGGTGATGGCCCAATAAAGAGCCGTTTCGAAGATTTGGACGACTCCCTTTACGATTGGCCGACACTTGGTGATCCGAGGACAACTTCAGCCCAAGCATTTGGCGACCGCCCATATACATCTGGAAATTCAAACACACTTGACGATTTCCAGACTGCTAAGGACTGGGACACCGCTAATGGTGTCAGCAGGACCGACAGCAACATCATCCTAAAAACCGGACAGCTTGATGACATTGCCAGTGATGGCAGCAACATGTGGGCAGGAAGCGGCAACTCAAACGATCTATTCCGCATCGTGCAAATTGTAGATCAAGAAATCGAACTTGGGATCAAAGTTAAGGAACGCAAAGTTGGCGATTACGCCGATAGCGCTTCGACCGACTTGATAGAGAATTCAATTTACAAAAACCTAGACAGTACCGGCTGGGATGCGCCAAGTTGGAACCAGCCTGGCGGCAGTGGTGGAGCAGAGAACGTAGCTCGTTGGAGTTTCGATTTCTCAATCGCGACCGATATCGATGGCACTGACGCTGATGCTCCGACACTATCTGACTATGTCTTCAAACTGGTGTTTGATGTCGACCCAACTGAAAACGGCGAGTCTTTTGTTACTCTCGTCCTCGATCAAGCGGACGGCGGAAACTGGCTATATGAATCTTCCGACAACGCCCAAGTGAATGCGCTTTTCAATGCAATCACTTCAGCAAATGGCAACAATATCATCATCTCCGATAATGTTGGCAAAAATGATTCCAATGATCCAACATACGTATCGCAGAATTCACAAAACTACGGATTTGCAAATTCGTTCGAACGCTATGTAAATACGTTCCTTGGCAAAGAATATAATGCAGATGGCACGAAGCAAGGTTCAGTGACTTATTGGGAAGCAGAAGGCAACGACGGGCATTTCTCAATTTCGCTTCAAGCTTATGACAGTAGTGGAACCCAACTGCTGGGAACCAACACGATCATTGTTGATGGTGTTGTTGGGCCATAACGTCTACAAGCATACCAATAAAGAACATGACGGTGGCGCCAACGCGCCGCCGTTTTTTTTTGCCCAAAGAGCAGCAGATTCAGCGGCAAGGAGTGTTTTAGCCCGAAACGCTATTGTGAGCATCGGCACCATGACTTGAAGAACTATGGCAAATTCAAAATTTTGCCGGCGTGCGGACCATTTATCGCCGCAAAGTGGTGCCCCCCGCCGGAATCGAACCGGCACTCCCGAAAGAACGGGATTTTGAATCCCGCGCGTCTACCAGTTCCGCCAGAGGGGCAACTGACACCGAGGTGCGTGAATATCACCGCCCCCGTGCCGATGCAAGCAGAGATACGCCTCAAATCCGCAAACTATCCACGATCATTTCGAAGGGCCGTCTTAAGTCAGCATTGACCTGACCAGCCGCGGCATCATTGCACCGTTTGAACTGCAAATCTAAAGCATAAAAGTGCTGGATCAGCTTGGGCGGAGCTCCAAAACGGAGGCAGACACAAGCACAGTCACTGGCGCTGGCACCCGCACCGCAGTCTTGTGCTGTGAGCTGATCCAGCATTGGGCGGGCCAACGCGCTGATTGCATGCGCTTGAACAAGCTTGAAAAAGTTTGCCGGCCAAGAAAGGCGCAAATTGTGCGCTTTTTCTAGACAAGCTTTTTAGCTTTCGATACATCTTCACCATGACCAAATCAGCACGTGAAATCGAGCTTAAACTCGAACTGGACCCGGCAGCGCAGGACGAAATCAAACGGTCCGGCGCACTCAAGGATTTTACCGCCTCCCGATCGGTCACCAAGACCCTGCAGTCCATCTATTTCGACACGCCGGACCAGGCCCTTCGCCAAGCCAAGATCTCCTTGCGTGTGCGCAAATCCGGCCGCAGCTGGGTGCAAACCGCAAAGCTTGGAACAGGTGTCATGGGCGGTTTGTCCTCCCCTGTAGAAGCCGAACATGCAGTTTCCGGACGCGCGCTCGATTTTTCAGTCATTGAAGATGCTGACGTGCGCGCAAAACTTGTCGAGACGATCGGCGACGCCAGTGTTTCTGAGTGCTTTGAAACGGTCATGAAGCGCACAACGCGCCAGTTGACGCGGGAGACCGACGGCGCGCATGTCGAACTTGCCTTCGACACCGGCAACATCCTGGCCGGGCCGGAAAGCCATCCGCTGGTGGAGCTGGAGATGGAACTGAAGGCCGGGCCAAGCGCCGCGCTTTTTGAGGTTGCCAAGCAGCTCCTGAATGATGTGCCGTTCCGCTTTTCACCTTACAGCAAAGCCGAACGCGGCTATAGGTTTGCCGAAGGCCAACCAGACGGAAAAGCCGTTCCCTTCTTTGCAGAAAACGTGGTGTTTGAGCAAGGCATCACAGTGGAACATGCCTTCCGCGATGTGCTGCGGTCCTGCCTCACGCAGATTGCGGAAAACCGGCTGGCGGTTCTCGCCAGTGAAGACCCGGAAGGGCCGCATCAGCTGAGGGTTGGCCTGCGCCGGCTCCGCAGTGCGTTCCGGCTGTTCAAGCCAGCCCTCAATCCGGCGACCATGGCGCCGCTGGATCAGCTGGCCAGAACCATCGCGGCGGAGGCCGGGGCCCTGCGCGATTTCGATGTTCTAGTTGACGAGATCGTCGAACCGGTCGTGGACAAAGCACCGGAAAGCATTTCCTTTGACGCCCTGCTCGCCGATCTTCATGCATCCCGAGGCAAAGACACCCGCACCGCACTGGTGACCCATCTAAAATCAGCAGAGGTGAACGCCTTCTTGCTGGATCTCGCGGCATACACGGAAGGCCGGGGATGGCTCGATCCGGAGAACTTTGATCAGAGCAGCCTTCTGGCGCAACCAATCGAGGATTTTGCTGCTCAAGCTCTCGCCAAACAGTGGAAGAAGGTCAACAAATACGGCAAGCGACTGGATGAGTTGATCATTCCAGAGCGTCACGATATGCGCAAGGCCATGAAGAAACTGCGGTATGGCATTGAGTTTTTCGGGAGTCTTTACCCTAGGGAAACGGTCAAACCGGTGCTCAAGCGGATGAAACGCCTGCAGGATATTTTCGGCTATCTCAATGATGTCGCTATGGCGGAACGTCTTCCCGAATTGAGCAATGTGACCGGCAAGAACGCGTTGACCGCCGGGCAAGCCATCGGGTTCACAATCGGCTGGCACGAAGCCCAGAGCCAGGCCATGTGGCAGCACGCTCGGGGCTATTGGGATGCGACCAAGGATGTGCCGAAGTTCTGGTCGTGAGGCGTCATCTTCAAACCGGCAGGCATGTCCCGTGAACGTGTTGTCTATCACATTTGTTTTGCATTCGGCCTGATATGCAAACATCAGATTTGATAGGCCTTTACAAAACACGGGATTGATCAGACATGGCAGCCATTGGCACCCAGAACCGCTATGCGCCCCCTTCCAGATTGCTGCATTGGGCGATCGCGCTGCTTGTGTTGTTGACCTGGCCACTTGGACTGATGATTGGGTTTGCCAAGAAAGATGTCGTGCTCGATTTCTATCTCCTGCACGAAAGCATCGGATTTATCGTCTTGTGGCTGATGCTGATCCGGGTCGGCAACCGTTGGCTGAACAGACCGCCGCGCCACGACGCTCCGCCGCTTGAGCGGTTTGCCGCAGAAACGATCCATGGGCTCTTGTACCTGTTTTTGATCCTCATGCCGGTCTCAGGCTTTCTTGCCACCAATGCGCATGGGTTTCCGCTGAAGTGGTTCGGCGTTGTTGAGGTGTGGAGCCCAATCGGGAAAAGCCCGGATATTGCACCGCTGTTTTCGGCAGTTCACGAATGGAGCGCCTGGATGCTGCTTGGATTGTTCGCCGTTCATATCGGCGCGGTGCTGATACATCATGTCATCCGCAAGGACGACACGCTTTACCGGATCATCTGACGCGTCCGGTCCGCGTGTTGGGATTGGCAAGCGCGCGCCCCGACCACACCTTAAGATCCCGGATGGCCTTGAGGGTGGCAACAACCGCCGCAATACACAGGATTGCCTTGGTGACCGGCTCCATAGTCCCTTCAATCAGGAACGCGTGAGCCGTGCCGCCCACCACAACACCCAATGCAAGGGTTGAATGGATCTTCTGCCAGGTTTTTGGATGCCAGCGAACGCGCCGCCGCAGCACCGCAACGAGCACGGCTGCAAAGATGCACCACATGGCGATTACACCCCATGCGGAAAAGGGGGTCGGGGATCTGAATAAAAGCGCATCGACGACATCCGGCGGACTGGTAACCCACAATCCGCCGACGTGAAGGACCACCATCAAGACCAGCAATGCACCGGCCCAACGATGAACGGACTTGCTCTTTACCAGAGACACCCCCGGCAACGATCCGCTTGCCAAGAGCGGCTGCAAAACCATCAAAGCCATTGCCAGGATCCCGGCGAAGCCGGAAGCAATGTAAACGGGATCACGCCATGCCAGCAAAGGGCTTAAAGCGGCCGCCGCAAGAGGAGCAATCACAACTGCGCCGATAAGGCCCCAAAGAATGGCCTTTTGGGATAGTTTCATTCCGAATGCGGCCTGCTTATGCCGGGTTCAAAACAAAATGCGCTTCAAGGCTCTTGTCTTGAGAACTGGGCATAACAGGGCGCAAAAACACGGTTTCAAAGTCGCCGCTGTCGTAGGCGAGGTGCCCGTGCGGCTGGCCAAAGGCAGGTACAATCTGGGGCATTTCAAGTCGGAACACGCCATTCTCGTCGGTTAGAGTAGCGCCGTGGCTCTCCGGATCCCGTTCATGCCCTTCCGTGGTATGTGCCCAAATCTGGATCCGTTGTCCCGCCAATGGCGCACCGTCACCCGCCCGGCGCACAGTCCCCGTCATCCAGAAGCCGCCTCCGCCAATCCGGTCCACGATCGGCGCTCCAGGTCGGTAGTTGTTGGCGCCGCCGCGCATCGACGGTGTCGGGGCAACACCTTTTGCTTGCGCAGGAACAATCAGTCCGGAAGTGCCGGTCACGATTGCCGCACCGCCAGCTGCGAGAATGGTCCGGCGGGAGAAATCGACTGCCATGAATATCCTCCTATCGGTCAGAAAGAGTCGGACGCTGCACATTGTTGCAGCGCATTACCGCAGGATATAATGCAGATCGGGACATTTCCGAGGCCACGGCCGAGACTTGTGCCATTCCTGAGCCTCACGGTTTCGTGAGCGATCTGTCCAAGATCAGGCGACGATGCCGGAAATCGAGATGGAAACGGATGTTTCAACGGAAACGCTGCTTGCGGATATCATGACACTGGGACCCGATGGTGTTGCCCCGCCGGGCGGTGCATAACGCCCAGCGCCCAAGAACTGCTGCAGGTCTTCCGCATCCAGGACAGCGTAGCCTTCAACTAGGTTTTTTATTAGCGACAGCATTGCCTCCTGAACCTCTTCGTCTTCCTTGTCGACCAAGCGTTCCAGCTGGCCTGCCAGAAGTTTGATTTCCTTAAACAACTGGCTCAGGGCGCCGTGTTCGGAACGCATGCCCTCAATCCGGCTTTGGCGGTAGATTGAATCGGACTGATGCTGCCTGTCAGCATAGGCGTAGACGGAAGCCTTTCGAAACGCGGATTGATTTTTTGCAGCCAAATCAGCTTCAAGCCGGTCGATGAAACCGGTTGCTTCCAGCGCCTCAAAGATCGACGCTGCGGTTTCTACTCCGTCCTGACCAGCACTGTTGACACCAGAATTGCTTTCGTGATCGGACGCTGGAGATGTCAGGCTAGTTCTCGAATGTGATTGCGTAGGCTGCTGGATAGATACCAGAGACGACGTGAAGTCTTCAGCATAGGCCATAAGATCACTGCTGGTGACGGTCGACGCCTGCCCGGTCCGGTCAAGTGCAAAAACGGTTGCTTCAGCTGCAACATCAACCACCCGGTTCGGTGTATCCGGACCGATTTTTTCCGCGGCTTTGCGCAGTTCAAGACTGGCGGTCTTGAACTCCTTGGAGACTTGCTGAAGCTCCTGCAACATCCGCTTCGCCTTTTCAGGTGTCGCAAACTTCAGCATTTCTTTCATGCGTTTGATTTCTTGCGCCATACGTTCAATACGTATTTCACGTTCGGCGTCGGCACCGTCCTTTACCGCGCGCGACAGGGCTGCATTCAGATCAACGGCATCCTTGAAGTCTTCAACGATGTTGTCTTCTTCGCTTTGAGGGTTACCGGTTTGAGCTGATGTCGTCTCAACCAGCCGTTCGGCCGTCTTCAGTGTTTTCTCCGCAGCCTTAGCCTCTTGTCTATCGCTCTCAGCAGCATCAGTATTCTGCGCCAGTTTGGCCGTATCCGGTATCCGCCCCCGCATCTGCAAATTGAATTGCTGTTGCTGAGCGTTGTTGATGATGGAAAATACGGTCACGTATCGAGTTCCGGGAATATTTAGCGAGATTCAATTTTTGCGCGTATATTTTTTAACAAACGGTAAATTTCTATTAAAAGTTGCTGGCTTGGTGTATTCAGTCGCGCCCTCATATATCCGATTGAAATGTTGGGGTGGTGACGAAGAAAATGCGCGTATGACCTTAAAGAATCCCATCGACAAAAGGTTTGACGCAATTGTCCTGCTCGGAGCTGCGGTTTGGACAGGCGAACGCCCCAGCCCGACACTGCTCCGAAGGATCGAGCACGCTGCAACACTCTATCATGCAGGTGCTGCGCCGATTATTGTTGGATGCGGCGGGCTTGGAAACCATCCCCCGGCAGAAGCTGAGGTCATGAAACGCGAGCTGATCGTCTTGGGTGTCCCCGAAAGCGCGATCCGCACCGAGACCCGATCACGCAACACCTTGGAGAATGCCGTCTTTTCCGCGCGGATCTTGCGACGGGAGATGCTCGAAAACATTCTCATCGTCTCCGACCGGTATCATCTACGTCGGGCGGTTTTGTGTTTCAAAACGCTGGGGTTTTCAGCAGCAGGTTCTGGCCCAGGACGCTCCGTTTCAAAGACACCACTCGACAGATGGCTCTATGCCTGTCTTCGAGAAACGGCAGCTTATCCGCTTTATCTGGCCAAGATGCATGCGTTACGAAAACGGTCTCGCTTTTGATCGGGCCAGCCGCTTACATCATTCCCCATTCACAACGAGCTGGATCCTGTCAGCAGCGGCGCGCGTGCGGGTGTACTGCAGCGGGCGGCCATCGGGATCGACATTGACGCTTTCAATCACCACGACCGGCTGCCCCAAGGCAATGCCAAGCTGCTGAGCATCTTCGGTATCAACCAATTCCGCAGAAATCCGGCTTTCCCGCCTGCTGTAATCCTTGATGCCGCCGCGGCGCAAAGCTTCGGTAATGGTGCCGCATTCCGCGTAGTCGGCCACCAAATTCGGAACCCGGGCCTGCTGAAGCCAGCTGGTTCCCACCATCATTGGCACACTGTCGGCAACACGTAAGGTCTTGAGACGGATCAACGGTGTTCCCAGCGGAACCTCCAAGTGCTGCGCCAACAACGCATCCGCATCTTCGATTTCTGATCCAATCAAGCGGCCGCTTGGCGAGCGGTCCTGGCCGGAGACAATCTCCGAAAACCGTGTCCGGGCATTGATGGGGTAGCTCAGCGGAGCGCTCGCCACAAACGTTCCACGGCCTTGATCGGCGCGCAAAAGCCCCTCTGCCGTCAACGCGGCAATAGCCCGGCGGACCGTGTGCCGGTTCACTCCGAACCGGAACGCTATCTCGGATTCCGGCGGAAGGCGGCTGCCTTTTTCGTAGCCACCAGCGGCGATTTCGCCCTTCAGCATTTCCATGATCTGGCGCCAAACGGCAATGCCTGCAGCTCGGTCCAGCTTGCTTTGTCCTGTCATGCGCCCGTCATCAAATTTCGCTAGTCAAGAGTCAATAAGTTTATTTGTCTATACAAATAGACAAATTGAGTCTACAACCCGCTCACGCACCGGCCTCAAACTCTCAAAGCGGCCAACCAACACAAAGGCGTGTTCATGATCGAGACCACACCGTCTTCCACAATTGCCGGCGACCAAGCCGCCCGGCAGAAGAACCTTGCCATTCTCGCCCAGGCTCCAGCCGAAATCCTGGACCAGAAGTTCAATAGCCTGACGCCACCACCTTACGAACTGGTGCGCCAGCCGGAGACGGGTCTGGTGATGGTCCGCGGCCGTATGGGCGGAACCGGCAGCCCGTTCAATCTTGGAGAAGTGACCGTGACCCGCTGCGTTGTCCGCCTCGACAGCGGCGAAACCGGCAGCGCCTACGCACTTGGCCGCGACAAAACCAAAGCTCTGCAATCGGCCGTCATTGACGCGCTATGGCAGCGCGGTGAGACGCGGGCGCAAATCGAGGCGGACATCCTCCGCCCGCTTTCGAACAGCCAGACAGAGCGCAAAGCCACCGTCCGCGAGGAAACCGAAGCAACTCGGGTCAATTTCTTCACGATGGTGCGGGGAGACAACTGATGACCGCAACCGCTGCACTTGCCGCTGGATTTTCAGATCCTGTTCACGACGCCCAAGGGTGTTTCCGGACCATTATGAACGCTATGGCACGACCGGGAACGCTTCAGGTCCTTGACCAAACCCATCTCACACCACCAGCACCGCTAACACCAGCAGCCGCGGCCATCGCGCTCACCCTGTTCGACTATGACACGCCTGTCTGGCTCGACAAACAGCTTGCACAATCCGAGAGCGTAAAGGCCTTCCTTCGCTTTCACACCGGCGCACCAATCGTAAGCGAACCTGTCGAGGCAGCCTTTGCCCTGATCGCAGATCCGGCCAACATGCTGCCGCTTGCAAGCTTCAATCAGGGCTCGGCCGAGTATCCGGACACGTCCACGACACTCATCCTGACAGGCCAAAACCTGAACAACACAGACGGTGTTGTGCTCGAAGGGCCCGGCATCAAGGACACGCAGACTTTTGAAACAGGTCCAGTGCCGCAAGTGTTCTGGGATCAGGTCATTTCCAACAGCGCCCAATTCCCACGCGGTGTCGACCTGATCTTCGCAGGCAAAGACACCATCGCAGCCCTCCCCCGCTCCACCTCAGTCACTCTAAAGGAGGCCTGAGCCCATGTATGTTGCTGTCAAGGGTGGCGAAAAGGCCATCCGCAATGCCCACAAGCTAACCGCCAAGCGGCGCCGCGGTGACACCTCCGTTCCCGCACTTACATTGGAGCAAATCGCCGAGCAGCTGTCACACGCGGTGGCGCGGGTGATGGGAGAAGGTTCGCTCTACGATGAAACGCTCGCTGCTCTTGCAATCAAGCAATCGCGCGGTGATCTCATCGAGGCCGCCTTCCTGATGCGCGCCTACCGGACAACACTGCCGCGCTTCGGCTACAGCCAACCCGTCGACACGGCAAAAATGCTTGTCGAACGCCGGATCTCGGCGACGTACAAGGACTTGCCGGGCGGCCAGATGCTGGGCCCAACATTTGACTACAGCCACCGGCTTCTGGATTTTGCGCTCGCCGCTGAAGGGGAAAGTGAGGACCTTAATGCAGAAACGGCTCCGGTCGAAGACGAACCGATGCCGCGCGTCACCGATCTCCTTGGAGATGAAGGTTTGATCGAACCGGACCCGGCAGCGGATGAAACCGCGCCGGTGGGCGATCTCACCCGTGACCCGTTGTCTTTCCCGGCAGATCGGGATCTGCGCCTACAAAATTTGGCCAGGGGCGACGAAGGCTTCTTGCTCGCGCTCGCCTACTCGACGCAACGCGGTTACGGCCGCACGCATCCTTTTGCCGGTGAAATTCGGTACGGCGAGGTCGAAGTGGAGTTTTTCGCAGAAGAACTCGGCTTTGCCGTCACCCTTGGCACAATCAAGGTGACCGAGTGCCAGATGATCAACCAGTTTGCGGGATCGGCAAAGGCTCCGCCCGCCTTTACGCGCGGCTACGGCCTGGTCTTTGGACAAGTTGAACGCAAGGCCATGTCCATGGCGATGGTAGACCGGTCTCTGCGCTGGGAAGAACTCGGCGAAGAACAGGTTGCCCCGGCCCAAGACGGCGAATTCGTTCTCTCTCACTCCGACAACATCCAGGCGACTGGCTTCGTCGAACACCTGAAATTGCCGCACTATGTCGACTTCCAGGCAGAGCTCGATCTGGTGCGCCGCATGCGCGGGGAGTGGTTCGAAAAACGGGCGCACGAAGAAGCCGAAACCACTGCCAAAGAGGCTGCGGAATGAGCAGTGGGCTCAGCCATATGACCTTCATCGTCAGGGATCTGGACAAGATGACCCGCATATTGACGGACGTCTTGAAAGCAGAAGAAGTCTACGACAGCGGCCAGGAAACCTTCTCCTGGTCTGAGGAAAAATTCTTCCTGGTCGGTGATGTCTGGATCGCGATCATGAAAGGCGCGCCACTTTCCGAGCGCACCTACAATCACGTTGCGTTCAAGATTGAAGAACAGGACTTTGAGGCCCGGCTTGCCGCGATCCAATCGCTCGGCCTTAAGTTCAAGCCGCCGCGCGACCGTGTCGAAGGTGAAGGCAGGTCCATCTACTTCTACGACGCCGACAATCATTTGTTCGAGCTGCACACCGGTACACTGGAAATGCGGCTCGAAAGCTATCGCAAAATTCTCGATGAACGGAGGGCCGCACAATGAACGCCACGGCTCAGATTTTCGATCAGGGTGAATACAATTTCGCCTATCTCGATGAACAAACAAAACGCATGATCCGCCGCGCGATCCTGAAGGGCATCGCGATCCCCGGATATCAGGTGCCGTTTGCCTCGCGCGAAATGCCTATGCCCTACGGCTGGGGCACTGGCGGGGTTCAGGTCACGGCCTCGATCCTTGGCAAGGATGATTGCCTGAAGATGATCGACCAGGGCTCCGACGACACAACCAATGCGGTCTCCTTGCGCGGGTTCTTCGAAAAGACCGCAAACGTGCGCACGACCTACGAAACGTCTGAGGCAACCGTCATTCAGACCCGCCATAGGATCCCAGAAAAGGAACTGCGTGAGGATCAGGTCTTGGTGTTCCAGGTCCCAATCCCCGAACCGCTCAGGTTTCTGGAGCCGCGGGAAACGGAAACCCGCAAGATGCATGCTCTCGAAGACTACGGTCTAATGCACGTGAAACTCTACGAGGACATCGCCAAGAACGGTCACATCGCCACCACATACGCCTATCCGGTGATGGTCAATGACCGGTATGTGATGGACCCCTCGCCGACGCCGAAATTCGACAATCCGAAGATCGACGAAATGGCCGCGCTGCAGCTCTATGGCGCGGGCCGGGAAAAACGCATCTATGCGATCCCCCCATACACAAAGGTGAAGAGCCTCGACTTTGAGGACTATCCGTTCGAGGTCCAGAAGTTCGACAAGCCGTGCGGACTGTGCGGCGCAGAGCATGTCTATCTCGACGAGGTCATTCTCGATGACAAGGGCGGGCGCATGTTCGTTTGCTCAGACAGCGACTATTGCGAAGAACGGCGCGCCGCAGGACATGTCGGACCGATGGCTGCAAACCCGGCGGCCCGGCAAATCGGTGGACACGGTACAAACGCAGAGGAGGCGTCCCGATGAACGTCTTTCAAGCTGACGACCCGCTGCTGCAGGTCCATAACGTAACCCGCTATTACGGAGACCGGATCGGATGTACCGACGTCTCCTTCGATCTTTGGCCCGGCGAAGTACTGGCCATTGTCGGGGAAAGCGGTTCAGGCAAAACAACCCTTTTAAACTGCCTGTCAACACGCCTCGCCCCAACTGCCGGCGCTATCGAATACCGCATGCGCGATGGATCGATGCGCAATCTATATCAGCTGTCAGAAGCTGAACGCCGCTTACTGATGCGCACCGATTGGGGATTTGTCCATCAAAATGCCGCCGACGGACTGCGCATGAACGTCTCTGCCGGCGCCAATGTTGGCGAACGGCTGATGGCAGTCGGCGATCGGCACTATGGCAAGATCCGCGAGACGGCAGATGATTGGCTGGGCCGGGTTGAGATCGCAAGTGACCGGATCGACGATGATCCGCGCTCGTTCTCAGGCGGCATGCGGCAACGGCTGCAAATTGCCCGAAATCTCGTCACCCATCCACGGCTTGTCTTCATGGACGAGCCGACCGGCGGTCTGGACGTTTCGGTCCAGGCGCGTCTGCTCGATCTTCTGCGCCGCCTTGTGGCAGATCTCGGTTTGTCAGTCGTGATCGTGACCCACGATCTGGCGGTCGCCCGTCTGCTGTCGCACCGAATCATGGTGATGCGCCACGGCCGGGTGATAGAATCCGGGTTGACCGATCAGGTTCTGGACGATCCGCGCGAGCCTTACACCCAGTTGCTTGTCTCCTCCATTTTGCAGGTTTGATCATGCCAGTGCGTCTTTATCTGAACAGTGTCGGCAAGTCCTTCACCATGCACCTTCAGGGCGGCACGGTGATCCCGGTTGTCGTAAACGTTGAATTCTCGGTCGATACCGGCGAATGCGTGGTCCTTGGCGGCCCGTCCGGAGCGGGCAAGAGCTCGATCCTGAAAATGATCTACGGCAACTACCGCTGCGACCAGGGCCAGATCCTGGTGACTGTTGGTGATGAGATCATCAACGTTGCAGATGCAGAGCCGCGCCAAGTCTTGCGGCTGCGGGACAACACAATCGGTTATGTCAGCCAGTTCCTCCGCACGATCCCGCGCGTGTCTGCTGAGGAAGTGGTCGCTGAACCACTTATTACCCAAGGCACAAGCGAAGCCGAAGGACTCGATACGGCGCGCAGCCTGCTCTCCCGGCTGAATGTTCCCGAGCGGCTCTGGAAGCTCCCACCGGCAACCTTTTCCGGTGGCGAACAACAACGGGTGAACATTGCTCGCGGTTTCATCGCGCACTACCCGATCCTTCTCCTGGATGAACCCACCGCCTCTCTCGATGCGGCCAACCGTGCTGTTGTGGTCCGCCTGGTGGAAGAGAAGAAGGCCAAGGGCGTTGCCATGGTGGGAATCTTGCACGATGAGGATGTCCGGCAGGAAATTGCCGACCGGATCATCGACGTCACTGGTTTCAGCGCCGACGTGGCTGCTTAACCGAAATAACTTGCCCGGAGCGATGGCGTGTCACAGAACAGTCATCGCTTCTGGTTAAGGGCTTTGCTTCGGCCAAGTCCGGTCTCCTAATTCGCGACTTTTTCCATGCGCTACGCCATCTATTTCGCAGCTGATGCCAATGCACCGCTCATGCAACTGGGCAACATCTGGTTGGGCCGTGATCCCTTCACAGGCTCACCCCTGCAGCAACCATCCATTCCGGGCCTGGATGCCACGCGCTTCGAAGGTCTCACAACCAGCCCGCGGCGATACGGATTTCATGGCACCTTGAAGGCGCCGTTCTCACTTGCGAAGAATGCGCCCCAAGAGACCCTGATCGCCGCCTGTGCCAGATTTGCAAAGACAGTTGCCCCTTTTGAACTACTGGGACTCAGCGTCAATCGACTGGGCAAGTTCCTGGCGCTGACACCGGCTCAGGCAGAGCCGGATCTGGAAGCTTTTGCGTCTCTTTGTGTGCGCCAGTTTGAACCGTTCCGCGCGCCTTTGAGTGTCGAGGATCTGAACCGGCGCCGGCAAGCAAACCTCACACCCAAACAGGACGGATATGTCGAGACCTGGGGCTATCCATATATTTTCGACGAGTTCCGCTTCCACATGACGCTGTCCAACAAGCTGGAGAGCGACGAGGAAGCCACGCTCCTGGCGCGCGGCGCGGAAACGCATTTTGAAGCTGTCACCAATTCAGCTCTCACCTGCCGCCACTTCGGTCTTTATGTCGAACCGGAGCGCGGCGCACCGTTTGACGTTCACCGCATATTTGAACTGACGGGCCCGCAAAGCCCTATCACTGCGCTTAAAAACACTCTGGCAAACTCCAACGAGGAAGTCTCATGAGCACGCATCCGAAACTCTTCAAAAATGCCAAGCTGGTTCTGGCGGAAGACGTGACCGACGGCTCTTTGACCGTCGATCAGGACGGCCTGATTTCCGATATCGGATCCGCAACTGAGGCCGTGGGGCACGACTGCGAAGGCGATTTTCTTCTGCCCGGTTTGATCGAGCTGCACACTGATCACCTCGAAGTACACTATGCTCCGAGGCCGAAGGTCCGGTGGAACCCTGTTGCGGCCGTTCAGGCACATGATGCCCAGATCGCCTGTGCCGGCATAACAACCGTGTTTGACGCCCTTCGCGTTGGCATGGATGAGGATGACGACAGCAACGACACCATGAAGGTCGCGGACATGCGGGCTCTCGCAGATGCGATTGAAACGGGTCAAAACGAAAACAGACTGCGGGCCGATCACTATATCCACCTGCGCTGCGAAGTCTCTGCGCCGGATGTCATCCGAGCCTACAATTACTTCGACGATGACGACCGCGTTCGGCTAGTCTCCCTGATGGACCACACGCCCGGTCAGCGCCAGTTCGTGTCGCTCGATTCCTACATCAGCTATTACCAGGGCAAGCGCGGCTTCACAGACGAGCAAATGGCCGAGTTCATCGAAATGCGCAAAGCCAGAGCGGACAAGAACACCCCGGGAAACCGCAAGGCGATTGCCGCACATGCGGACAAGAACACCATCGCGATTGCCAGCCACGATGATGCGACCATTGCCCATGTTGATGAAGCGATTGCACTGAACACCAAGATTGCGGAATTTCCGACTACAGTCGAGGCGGCCAAGGCCTCCCATGAAGCCGGTATGGCGGTCTTGATGGGAGCACCAAACGTCGTGCGCGGAGGCTCCCACTCCGGCAATGTTTCAGCCCGCGAACTCGCCGAAGCCGGATACCTCGACGTCCTGTCCTCGGACTATATCCCGGCATCCCTGCTCCAGGCTGCGTTCCAGCTTGCGGACGAGATCGATGGCATCACCCTGCCAAAGGCGGTTTCAACAGTGACTTCAACACCGGCGAACGCCATTGGTCTTTCCGACCGCGGTGTACTGGAGCCCGGCAAACGGGCGGATCTCATTCAGGTCAAGCTGGTTGGCAATGTACCGATCGTGCGCGGTGTCTGGCGCGAAGGCCGCCGTGTTGCCTGACGCTCAAATACACGCGCAGAACAAACTCGGCCCAGGACGCATGGTCTTGGTTGTCGGCCCGAGCGGGGCAGGAAAAGACACGCTCATGGCCGCCTTGAAGGACCAACTGAAGGGCAACGACAGCGTGGTTTTTGCCCGGCGCGCTGTCACGCGGGATGCCGATGCCGGTTCTGAAGATCACGACACGCTGAGCCGGTCGGACTTCGAGACCCTTGTTTCAGCCGGAAACGTGGCCCTGTCCTGGGAAGCCCATGGATTGGGGTATGTTGTACCCCAGTCTTATGACCATGCAATTCGGGACGGCAAAACGGTGATCGCCAATGGCTCTCGCAAGGTACTGCAAGAAGCCTCAGACAAATATGAAACAGCGATCGTCCTTCTTATCACTGCCCCGATTCATGTCCTCGCAGAGCGTCTGTCAGCCCGCGGACGGGAAAGCCGAGAGGATATTGAGGCACGTTTGAAACGGGCTGACCTGGAACCGCAGAACGTCAAAAATCTTTTCCGTATTGAGAACACAGGCACGCCGGAAGATGGTGTTGCCAAGATGATCCGCGCCCTCGACCTGTAGCGTGTGCGAAAATTCCGCTTGTTAAAAAGCTTATCAGATGCACAGTTGGTGGTGCTTGGTGTTCACCACGGAGGGGTGGAAATTGATTGAAGCCGTTCAAACTGTTTTTCGAAAATATGCTGTCTTTTCGGGGCGGGCAGCGCGAAGCGAATATTGGTGGTGGATCCTGTTTGTAGTGATCGTGTCTATCGTATCGCAAATTATCGATGGAGCAGTTATTGCTCCAGCCCTCGGTTTCCAGGCATTCGAAGAGGGGGCTGGCCAACCACTGTCCATGGTCGTTTCGCTCGCCTTGTTTCTGCCGGGTCTCAGCGTTGCGGTTCGCCGGCTTCATGACATTGACCGCTCAGGCTGGTGGTTTCTCGTAATATTTGTTCCGATCGTCGGGTTTTTACTGCTGCTTTACTGGTTTGTTCAACCTGGAACAGCAGATGAAAACCAGTACGGAGAGAACCCGATTCAATATTCAACTTAGCTGCCGGCGGATACAATAACTGGCGCCATGTGCTGGAAAATTAGTTCTGGCCCTGGCCTTGCTCCGGTTCTTGCGATCTCTGGCGGCCAAAGACATTGCCAAGCAGCCCCGGCGGCAGGCCAAAACCTTCTTCGACGGCCTTCAGGACCTCTTCGTCATTGACGTCCCCTTCGATCACCTTCTCGATGTCGATCTGGGTTTGGCCGCCAGTGGCCCGTTGGATCACCTGATTGGCCGTATCGGTCAGGCTTTCCGGCACATCCGCCTCGCCCTTCAGGATCGAGATCAGTTCACCACCGACTTGTTCCAGCTGTTCGTAGGCCGCCTGCGGATTTTCCAAAATGCCCGCAATATCAGGATAGATGCGCGGATCATTCCAGGACCCATCCACCACAATCGGTACACCCAGACCGGCCATTTTCTTGTCGGTGCCTTTGGGACGCGGCATCGGGGCCTGACCTTCCAAGGTTGCGACAATTCTTGGTTCCACACGCCATGAGAGCCGTTGATTGGGCATGTCTGTCGTGCCCCCGCCGTTCATTCGGATCAACGGACCAATCAGAGACAAATCACTTGTGGTCGCAATCCCGTTTTCGATCTGAAAAGAAGCTCCAAGCGAGGAAAAGTCAGTTTTCTCGGAGGGGCTTGCCTGCCACCCAAGCAGGGTTTCGACAGACAGGCTGCGCACCATCTGCGGAATATTGATCCCGCGGATCGCGCCATCTTCAAACATGTAGCTGGCAGTGCCTTTGAGGTTCTGAACCATCTGCTGCTCGCTGGAACCCGACGTCGTCACATCGAGGCCAATGAGCGTTTTGCCTTCGATCCAGGTGAAGTCCGCCGCGTCCCGAAGAAGCGGATAGGCATTCAGGCCGGAGAGATCAAAGTTTGCCGACAATGCAGGCGTTGCAGCTGCGCCATTCAGCCTGACGGAGCCCGTGCCTGTGCCGTCGTAAAGCGACAGTTTCTCAAGGTCAGCCGTCAGAACGCCCTCCTGGATCGCAACCGAGAGGGCGCTTTGTCCAATCCGGATCTTGTCCATCCGGATCTCGTTTGCAGTTGCCTTGAAGTCGACATTCGCGGCTTTAAGGCCCGAAAAATCTATTGGCTCTGTGCTCCAAGGTTTGCCCGCCGCGGGAGGTGCTGCTGCCGCTGGCGCCAAACCACTACCGCTGCCAGACTGAGCTGCGGGTTGCCCACCGGTCGACCCGCCGCCAAGGTAGGGATCCAAGACGAGCTCGCGCAAATCAAGACGCGCCGTTACTGTCGGCTTGCCGCCCAGGGTCACACGGCCATTGGCCTCGCCAGAGGTCTCATCCAGCGTGAAGCGTGTCTCCTCGAACGAAATCGTGTCCCCTTGAAACCCGAAAATTCCGGACGCACTGAACGCCCCCAAACCACCACCGGCCGCCAAGGGCTGCCCCATCCAGGCCATCAAACCCCGAAGGTCAGCCGTTTGCATCCGAGCTGCGCCATCCACGGTGCTTGGCAGTTGAGCCGCCCCATCAAACCCGACGCTCAGCCGATTGCCCTTGAGAGAGACAGAAACTGCGCCAGATTGGCCTGCCAACAATTTGGACGTATCGGCTTCACCGGTCAGACTGAACCCTTCTCCGCGCCAGGTCAGTGCACCGCTTGCAGACAGTGGGGCTTCAAGTCCTTGCATCTCAACGGCGAGTGACAGTCCGGTAATCCGGTCGGCTTCCGCATCCCCGCCCACAGCGTCAGCAAGGCCCAATCCGCCAATTTCGCCTTCAGAGATGTTGACCGATCCGTTGACATCCAATCCAGCCAGTATTTCTTCGCCAGTCAGTCCAACCGTCTCAAATGCCAGATCGGCGCTCAGCAGCCCGCTGGCCGGCAGCTCCTGACCGGCAAGTAGCAACAAATCCGCAATCGACCCGTCTTTCAGAACAAGCCGGCCGGAGACCTCCGGAACCAATCCAGAGAGATCCGCATCGGCCGCACCGCCTAGGGAAAGCTGTCCCAATACCAAATGAAGATCTGATACCGAGACCGCTGCTTCAGAGCCCCGCACCTGTGCCTCAAACTGGTAGGCGCCTGGATCTGCATCGAGCGACTGGCCACCCAGCGCGGCTAGAGTTTTTAACGACGGCCCGGACGCCGCAATCGCGAGTTCAGCGCGCACAGGCTCCAGCCCCGCTGTCCCCTTGAGCGTGACGGAGTTTTCTGACGAAGTCAGAGCCAAATCGACGGGCACCTGGTCGCCAGACGTTAGTCCCAGCGGGTTGGACAACGTGCCCGAAACCTCGAGAGGAACGTCCTGAAATTGGAAATCGGAGGTAAGCTGGACATCTCCGGTTAAATCCGGGGCAACGAGTGAAAGATTGAGGGCCTGAATGACAAAGTTCTGATCTGCCGTAGCATCAATGTATGTCAACTGACCATTGGTGATCTGGAGACTGTCGACACCAATGCTCTCCAGGTATCCCTGACCGCCGGAATCGGCAGCAGCGTTGTCTGCACCGCTGTCCGGCGTGGACTGCGTGCTATCGCCAGCCTGTACGCTGCTTTCTTCTGCCTCACCGGTCAGAACTTCCAATGACCGGCGTGGTGCCCAACTGGTGGCGCCATTTGCATTTTTCTCAAGATAAATCAGAGGCTCATCAAGCGCGATGCCGGTCACTTTGACATTGCCAGACAGCAATCCAGACCAGGCAAGACCGAAATCCATGCGATTGGCCTTGGCGAACTCAATGCCGTCCGCGCCAGCGGCGCCGGAGATACCAATGTCTTCGGCCGTTAGTTGAAAACCGGGAAACAGTGACAAGGAAACAGGGCCGTCAAGCCGCACACGCCAGCCAAAACGGTTGTCGATCTGCTGGACCACCTGTTGCTTGATCTGATCCTTGGGCAGGAAAAACGGAACCACAAGGAGAACGGTGACAACCAGAAACAGGAAGCTGCCCAGACCGATCAAAAGCCGTTGCATATCAATGTCTCCTCGTAGCGAATCGCCACAATGTAGACCAAACCAACCGACAACATGCCGGTAGATTTTGACAAAAGGTGGAAAAACGGCGGTTTATCAGGAATTTCCGTTGCGAGGCAAGTTTGGCAGGACCGATTTGCTCGGCTTAAATCCGGAAAGCCGTCATGTGGTTGTCCCAAGCAAAACCAGCGGGTCGGGCCAGTATTTCTGCACGCTCTCCGGGCTCTGACAGATACGAAACGCCACCATTCCCGTCGGAGATCAAAAAACTTCCCTGATCGATGGGCGCGACACCGCAACCATCAGCGATGTTCTGGTGGCCAAGATAGTTTCCGGTCTGTGCATTCCAGAAAAGAGTTTTGCCGCCACGCGGCGCGGACGTTGCGATGACACTTTGATCGCTCGTGGCCGCAACAGACCCGATATAGTTTTCAAGCTGATCCGCAAGCTTCTGGGGCAGGTCTAACAAAACCGGCGCCTCATCCCTTGAAATGACCGCAACCAGCGGCGGGGTGTCTGTCTTCGGGCCTTCAAACTGTCCACCAACCCAGGCCCGACCAGACCCGTCCAAAGCCATGTGACGCAAAGACAACTGGTGCAGGGATCTGTCCAAACGATGCTCTGCCAACAGGTCTCCGGATTTGACATCAAGAAACACAACGGATGGCGACATGGTCTCCAAGTTGAGCTTCTCGCGCCCGTAGTCAGGGTGCGTTTCAATCCCGCCATTTGCAACGATCAGGACGTTGCCATCCGGGTTCAACAACACCTCATGCGGGCCAATGCCGTGACTGTCAAATTCGCCCAGCCGGGTGATAATCTCTCCGCTCACGTCATAAACGCCGACAACACCGCGAGCAGCCTCAAAATCATTCTCCACCGCATAAAGAAGGCGCCCGTCTTTGGAAAAACAGCCGTGCCCGTAAAAATGCCGGCCCGGCGCAGCAACGATGGTCTGCATTGGCTGGCCGGAAAATGGCCAGGCAATGATCGCGAATGTTCCCGGGCGACGGGCAAAAGCGGCAAAACACCTGCAGGCCTTTGACACAGCAATGCCATGACCACGCGCAGGGAGTGAGATTTCCGCCTGGATCTGACCCAGATCGTCAAGGACAGCAATGCCATACCCGCCCGCAGACTTTTTAAAGGCGCTGGCAAATAGCGGCGCATCAGAAGAGCTCAGCAACGCAGCCCCGAGACTGGATCCTCCAAAAGCCGGGAGCGCAGCCAGTCCGCCCAAAGTGGACAAAAAACCGCGCCTTGAAAACTCTACCGGCCTAGTCGCCATCAAGGGCATTAAACCCTCCGGCAAGTCCCAATGCGCCCGCGATCCGCTCACCGACAAGCCGTTGCAGGGAATTAAGCGAAATCACCACAAGCGACAATTGACTATAGGCGTCGCCAGTTTCAAAAGTCTGCCGCAAGGGTGGCTGTAGGTTGTTCAGCGTCTTCTGTGCGTTTTCGAATTCGAATGTCATGGAACCGATCAACCAAACATGCTCTTCAGGCATGATTGGTTCCAGATTCATGCTTTTCACAGCATCCAGAATTCCGCTCATTTCTGCGGCAAGAAATACCACACCGTTACCTGAGCGGGAAAAGGGGATCCGGTTCGGACGCGCCTTGTCCTTGGAACTTCCAAGGGCCGGTGCAATGTTCTGATCCCGAACAACAATAAGACCGGTGGAAAGCGTCTGAAACATATCTTCCAGCGCTTCCTGTTCATTTTGATACCGGGCACCGGCGCCGCCGGTTGCCAACAGGGTTTGGCTGTAGCCATCTGCGCTTGCCCACGCGTCCCGGACAGCAAGCGCAATCGCAGCAACGTTTTCCGAAATCGCAGCTGCATATGCGCATGTGAAATCTCTACTTTCACTTTCTGCACCAAGAACGACATTGCCGTTCTTGTCGAAAGCAATCAGCTGTAGGGCCGTAAGGCCCTGTACTGCAACGCTTTTCTCAGCCAGACTATCTGCAGACAATGCCGTGGCGTCTTTTGCGGAATAGAGTTTCCGAATTTGACGCTGACCTATGCCCCTTGGGTCCGGCTGAAAGGCAAGCCGGCTGATGCGGTCCTCATCAACCATCGGACCAATTCGCAAAAAGTGGACACGAGCAAACTCTTTGACCACATCGGAGAAGACTGTTTTGAATTCGGCCGCGTTTTCAGTCGACGGGGCCGCGCAAACACTCTTTACAGAGCTTGGCAGCTCTGCTGTGGCTGCGGCAAATTTGGTTGTTTCAGGCTGTATGTAACCTGCAATCATATCCTGTATTGGCTGCGTATAATCCGTGGCAAGGGCAGGCCAGGCAATCAATGCTGCTGCTGCAGAAAGAAAAATTCGCTTCATCACAAGGACTCCAAAAAACGGACCAAAGAAGTGCGGTCATCAGGCTGCATCGCCACCACGTTGTCCCGGGCGGATTGCGCTTCACCACCATGCCACAGAACCGCCTCGAGTAAATTCCTGGCGCGTCCATCATGAAGGAAACGAGTGTGGCCATTGACGGTTTCAGTCAGCCCGATCCCCCAAAGTGGAGGTGTTCGCCATTCACGGCCGGACGCATCGCCTACCGGACGATTGTCGGCCAGACCCTCGCCCATATCATGCAACAGAAGATCCGTATAAGGCCAGATCAACTGAAACTGATGCGCTGTTGTCTCCGCGTCCCGGCGCGTGACAAATTTCGGTTGATGGCAACTGGCACAGCCAACCTCATAGAACAGCTCTTTGCCGCGCAGAACCTTTGGATCGGAGACATCCCGGCGAGCAGGAACTGCCAGGTTCTCCGTATAGAAGGTCACCAGCTGCATGACAGGGTCCGGAGCCTCGGAAACACCGAGATGGGCTTGTTCACCGTGCGGCAGAGACCTGCATCCAATTTGATTCTCGGAGCAATCCCCGTAGTTGTCCGGCATGTCTGGAGAACTGATTCCAATATCACCCAAGAACGCGCCAGCAGTCTGGTCGCGGAGATTTGGTTTTGACGCCTTCCAGCCGAAACGACCGATGGATAGTTCCCCTGTCCGTCCATCACGGACTTGGCTAATCTTTCCGGAAATCCCGTCACCGTCCAAATCGTCCGGATCTGCCAACACTTCAATGTCACCCGGATGAATGGCTTGCAGAAGGCCAAGACCAATCATAGGCGGAGCTACCCGAGGCGAGATTAGTGTGTCGGGATGCATCTCGCCAAATCCAAGGTCCCGGATCTTGTAGATGGGCTTTTGCAAGATAACCGTGTCGCCGCCATTCAGTGGCACCACGATCTCTTCATGTTCAATGTCAAAGCGCCCTTCTCCGGGCAGGCCGGAGACTGCAAATGCCTGAAATTGACCACCGTACGTGGGCTCAGGAATACGAAGTACCCGTTTGTCTTGAAGGTCAGCGCGGTGTTCATCCGATTGAGGCGGAATTGAAAGGCGCAGAAAAAGGGATACGGCGGCCTCGCCCGGTTCTGGCGGTCGGCCACGGCCATCGCGGATGTGACAACCGGCACATGAGCGCGCGTTGTATAATGGCCCCAATCCGTCACTCGCCAAAGTGGACGATGGAGACGATGCCCAAAGCTTGTCAAACAAGCTATTGCCTAGTTCGAAATCAAACTTCTCATCAAAACTGATATTCGAAAGTGGGTGAGAAAACGAAGCTCGGTCCGCAGATCGCTGCGACGTGGCGGCGCCGGCTTGCATGCGTTCAAACTTCTCAGCGCTCTCAAAACTTGATGCAGGCTCCAGAACTCTCATCACACGGATGCGTTCGTTTTCAGTCAAATCCGTGCGATGCGGAAGCGCTCCATTGGAGGACACCTCGGTGGCAAACAGACAGCTAAAGACAAAACCAGCGCCAATCGCGGCGCTGCTTATCCGGGAAGATCCCATCACATCATCCTGATCCATTTGGATCTGACGCTTGTTAAATAACCGATCAGGTGAAGCAACGGGCGATAATCCGCCCGTTGCAACTATGCATCTTACTCAAAGACTGCGGACGGGTTGTCCAAGCTGTCGGATCCTTCGAAAGCAATCTCATCAAGTTCCAGCGCTTTCACAACGCGTTCAATGGACGCAGTCTGATCAACCAGAGCATCTACAGCCGCCTGGACCACAGCGTTGCCTTCCGTATTGCCTTCGCCGATCATCTGATCATAAGCTTCACCAGCTTCGGCACGCGCTTTCATAACTTCAAAGGCTGCCAGTGTGGCATCCAATTTGGCTTGCATTTCTTCAGCCAAGGCCGGGTCTTTGGCGGCAACCATCTCTGCAAGGGAAGCGCCCTTCACATCGTTGCCAAGCGGGCTTTTGTATTCACCGAAATAAACATTCCGGATGCCGACAACATCGTTGTAATGAGACATGTGCGTGTTGTCAGCGAAGCAGTCATGCTCTTCTTCCGGGTCGTGCAGCATGAGACCGAGCTTCATCCGCTCGCCAGCCAATTCGCCGTAGGACAGAGAACCCATCCCGGTCAAGATAGTCGCCAGACCGCCATTTTCGCCTTTGGCATCCAGCTCTTTGCGCGCATCACCACCCGGTGCCCAGGCAGCAGCCATGAACTCAAGGTCGGAAATCAGAAGATCGGTAGCAGCTTTCAGATATTGTGCGCGTCGCTCACAATTGCCGTTGGTGCAGTTGGCTGCATCAAAATCGCTGGCCGGACGGTTGCCAGCGCCCGCATCGGTGCCGTTCAGATCCTGCCCCCAAAGCATGAATTCGATGGCGTGGTAACCGGTGGTAACATTGGCTTCCACTTCACCTGCCTCATGCAGGCTTTCCAGAAGTTCCGGATTGATGCTGGAGGCATCGATGCTTTCGCCACCCACTTTCAGGGATGGATTGGCAACAATGTTGGCAGCATAGAAATCGTTCTCTTCAGATTCGTTGCCGTAAGAGACATCCACGTAGTCGATCAGACCTTCATCCAATGGCCAGGCATTCACCTTGCCTTCCCAATCATCGACGATTGCGTTTCCGAAGCGGTAAACCTCAGTCTGCTGATAAGGATCGCGCGCAGCAATCCAGGCTTCACGTGCGGCCTTGAGATTGTCTTCGGTCGGCGCTGCGATGAATTTGTCAACTGCAGTTTGAAGCGTTTTCGCGGTTGCCAACGAGTCGGCGTATTTCGCCTGAGCGATGTTGCCATAGTTCGACAATACATCTGCCGGTGCGGCGGCAAATGCAGGCGATGTAAATGCAGCTGCAGCTGCCAACAGGCCAATTTTCAAGGATTTCATAGGTCTACCCCTGTCCTGGCACTGCCGGCGGACGCTTGGCTCTAGGCAATGCCATGTTTAGAATTTACGTAGCGCGAGGTGCGCCAACCGCAATTTTGTGAAGCATTTCTGGAGACACCTAGTCAAGTTTAAAACGTAAAAAAAACAATACATTAGAATTATTCAAAAAAATTTCAGGCAAGTGCCGACTGTTCAAACGCTTACAAAACATATTAAAGATAGCTCAAGTCTTTGATGGAAAATGAACATCAATGATACAAGTTGAGTATCACTTTGCGACGATATGACTTATCAGGATAAATACGAATGCTGAACGCACTTAAGAGCTTCGTCCGGGAAATAACGTTCGGAGACAGCGGCAAGAAAATATTTGCCGAGGATGACAAGCGGCTCGCAGCCGCGGCGCTGCTGTTTCACTTGGTTGATATCGACGGCATCATCGAAGACAGCGAAAGCGAAAAACTCAGGCAGATCCTGCAGGCGCGTTATGAGCTCTCAGACGAAGAGACCAGCGAACTGATCGCAGCGGCCAAACAGCGCGATGAAGAGGCGGTCGACCTTTACGGCTTCACCTCAGTTTTGAAACGCACGACAGACGAAGCGGAACGCCTCGCCATCATCGAGATGATGTGGGAAATCGTCTATGCGGACGGTCACGTGCATGAATTTGAAGACAACACCATCTGGCGGGTCGCCGAGCTGTTGGGCGTTTCATCAAGGGATCGGATGACACTGCGCCACAAGGTGGCCAAAACCGCACCCGAAGTCGATGAGGCCTGATCACAATTGAGGTGCAACCAAACCGCGCAAGAGACTCGATTTTTTCAAGCCGCTCGCTAATACTGGACCTATGGATTTTTCTTCGAACCACGGAACGTATCGCCCCAAAGTGCTCATTGTCCTGCACCAGGAGCATTCTTCGCCCGGACGGGTGGGGCATGAGCTGGTGAAACGCGGTTTTGCACTCGACATTCGCAAACCCCGCTTCGGTGACAGCCTGCCCGATACCATGCGCGACCATGCTGGCGCAGTTATCTTTGGCGGCCCCATGAGCGCCAACGATCCGGACGGGTTCGTTCAAAAGGAAATCGACTGGATCAAGGTTCCTCTTCAGGAAGAAGCTCCGTTTCTCGGCATTTGCCTTGGTGCGCAGATGATGGTGAAGCAGCTTGGCGGGACAGTTTCCGGCCACAGGGATGAACTGGTTGAAATCGGCTACTATCCGCTGAAACCAACAGAAGCGGGCAAAGACCTGATGAACTGGCCGAAAAAGGTCTACCAGTGGCACCGGGAGGGGTTCGATCTGCCGTCAGGTGCTGATCTTCTGGCAACCAGCCCAACCTATCCCAACCAGGCCATTCGCGTCGGCCCGGCTGCTTACGGGATCCAGTTTCACCCGGAACTCACCCACCAGATGATGGTGAAATGGACCACCAAGGGAGCCCCGCGGATGGAACTTCCCGGCGCGCAGCAGCGCCGCGATCATTTTGCCGGACGGTTCGTCTACGACAGCGCGGTCCGTGTCTGGCTGGACCGGTTTCTGGACCTTTGGATCGGCACTGCCGAAGCCCCTGTACAGCACAACCGGATAAAAGCAGCCGAATAAGCCGCTCTGGAATTTCTTAGGTTTTATAAAGTCCTCGCAATTGCTCCGGGAACAATCGCACAAAATACGCCCTGCGCGCCCATCAGACTTGGACCGGCTCGCAGATGTCGGCCTGCGAGCCTGGCAAAAAGGGATTGGTCCCCTGGTCCCTGAAAGGGTTTACCAGCGCATCACCGCAAAAAACCCGTTCCAGCCGTTTCTGGCGGGCTTGGGTGAGAGGGTTCTTGTTGCCGAAATTGAAAACGACACTGTTGGCCTTGGCGCCTGCGAACACGGTGACAACCACATCACGGACCTTTGGGTCGATCCGGATAGGGAGGGCCTGGGCGCCGGGTCAGCCCTGATGTGCGGGCTGGAAACGCTAATTTCAGCCAAGGGTTACCGGATCGCAAAAATTGATGTCGCAGCCGCCAATGCCCGCGCACTCGGGCTGTACCAGCATCTCGGGTATGAGATTGTCTGGCAGGATCGGCGATTTGATCCCATTTTACAGATCGAGCTGGAGAAAATCGGATTGTCCAAATCGTTATAAGGAAACGAGTGAGAAGGTCTTGCCTTGGAGTCAGAAGGCCCACTTTTTCCAAGGCGCCCCAAAAAACGGGTGAGGTTGATGACAATCCCTCAATAGGCCATCCTGGACGCAGCATCGCGGCGATTCAGGATCAACTGGTTTGGGCGCCTCAATTTTATAGTCCAAAATCAGGTCTTTGAGTTCTCCGATCCCGGCTCGCGCTGCGCTTGGCCGGGATGACGTCGGGTGTTCAGAGCTTTGCCAGAAGTCTGAGTTACCCTCAGCGTCATGTTCGGACTTGTTCCAAACATCCATAACACATTGAAAAATATGGATCCTCGGCACAAGGCCGAGGAAGACTATTGAGAGGAATGAGGTTTTTCATCTAGCTCAAAGACCGCTCCAAGGACCGGCCTTCGGGTCTGTGATCCATGTCCATATGCAAACAGCGTTCTCAGACAACGTTTTATGCCTCGAACACCACCAGGAGATCCTTGGCGTCGATCTGCGCACCCGGCGTGACGAGCACTTCAGAGACCTTGCCGTCGCGCTCGGCGTGAAGGGCGGTTTCCATCTTCATGGCCTCGATCGAGACGAGCACGTCACCGGCCTTGACCTCCTGACCGGCTGCAATCGCAACGGTGGAAATGACGCCGGGCATTGGTGCGCCGACATGGGCCGCGTTGCCGTCTTCGGCCTTGCGCATGGCGGCGGCACCGACAGCGCCATGCGCCCGGTCCGGAACCTTGACGTTGCGCGGCTGGCCGTTGAGTTCGAAGAAGACTTTCTTCTCGCCCTTCTCATCGGTTTCACCGATCGCCTGACAGCGGACCACAAGTGTCTTTCCGGGTTCCAGGTCAACAAAGACCTCGTCGCCTGATTCAAGACCGTAGAAATAGACCGGCGTCGGCAACACGGAGGTCGGTCCATATTGCTGCTGCGCCTTGTCGAAGTCCGTGAAGACCTTCGGATACATCAAATAGGAGGCAAGCTCGGCATCATCGATGTCGTGACCTGTTGCAGTCGAAGCGGCTGCCCGTTCAGCTTCAAGATCTGCGTCTTCCAGCAAGGACCCCGGGCGGACCGTGATCGGCTTTTCACCCTTGAGCGCCTTTTCCTGAATTGCCTTCGGCCACCCACCAGGAGACTGGCCGAGATCACCATGCAGCATCTTCACAACACTGTCCGGGAAGGCGACGTCCTTGGCCGGATCCTCGACATCGGCAACGCTGAGACCCTGGCTCACCATCATCAGCGCCATGTCGCCAACCACCTTGGAGGATGGCGTTACTTTGACGATGTCGCCAAACATCTGGTTGGCATCGGCGTAGGCTTGGGCAACTTCGTGCCAGCGGGTTTCGAGGCCGAGGGACCGCGCCTGTTCCTTCAGGTTGGTGAACTGGCCGCCTGGCATTTCGTGCAGATAGACCTCGGACGCCCCGGACCTGAGATCGCTCTCAAACGCTCGGTACTGCGCACGAACAGCTTCCCAATAGAAGGAAATCTGGCGGATTGTCGCTGCATCAAAACCCGTATCCCGGTCCGTTCCCCTGAGTGCCTCAACGATCGACCCAAGGCACGGCTGTGACGTCAGACCGGACAAGGCATCCATGGCCGCATCGACCGCATCAACCCCGGCTTCAACGGCGGCCAAAATGGTGGAGGCCGCAATTCCGGAAGTGTCATGGGTGTGGAAGTGGATCGGCAGACCGACCTCTTCTTTCAGCGCTTTCACCAGGATCTTGGCGGCCTGTGGTTTCAGCAACCCTGCCATGTCCTTGATGCCAAGGATATGAGCGCCGGCAGCTTCCAGTTCCTTGGCCAGATTGACGTAGTATTTCAGATCATATTTCGGACGCGCACTGTCCAGCATATCGCCGGTGTAGCAAAGCACACCCTCACAGAGTTTTCCGGTTTCCTGGACCGCATCCATGGAAACACGCATGTTCTCAACCCAGTTCAGACAGTCAAAGACGCGGAAAAGATCCACGCCGTTTTCGGCCGCCTGATGGACGAAGAACTTGACCACATTGTCCGGATAGTTGGTGTAACCAACACCGTTGGAGCCCCGCAGCAGCATCTGAAGCAGGATATTCGGCGCCCGTTCGCGGATCTGATGCAGCCGCTCCCAGGGGCTTTCCGTCAAGAAACGCATGGATACGTCGAACGTCGCACCGCCCCAGCATTCAAGGGAAAAGAGCGTCGGAAGACCGGTCGCATAAGCGTCTGCGATGTTGACGATGTCGTGGGAGCGCATGCGGGTCGCCAGCAGCGACTGATGGCCATCGCGCATCGTGGTATCGGTGAGCAGCGCCCGTTTTTCCGCCTTCATCCACTCGGCGAAGCCTTTCGGACCCAGCTCATCCAGCAGTTGGCGAGTTCCCTTCGGCTTCTCATCACCGAAATCCGGAACGACTGGTGCGGCCGCATCCTTTGGCGGGCGGACCCGGTCCTTGGTTTCCGGATGCCCGTTGACAGAGACATCGGCGATATATGTCAGCAACTTGGTTGCCCGGTCTTGGCGCTTTGTCTGTTCAAACAGCGCGGGCGTGTCGTCAATGAAGCGGGTGGTATAGGTCTGGGCGCGGAAATCGGCGTGATCGATGATGTTTTCCAAAAACACCAGATTGGTCGCAACACCGCGGATCCGGAACTCGCGCAAGGCGCGGTCCATGCGTTTGCGCGCATCTTCAGCCGTCGGCGCCCAGGCCGTCACTTTTTCAAGAAGCGGATCGTAGAACCGGGTGATCACCGCACCTGAATAAGCGGTTCCGCCATCGAGGCGGATGCCGAAGCCCGTTGCCCCGCGATAAGCGGTGATGCGGCCATAATCCGGAATGAAGTTCTGCTCCGGATCTTCCGTGGTGATCCGGCATTGCAGCGCGTGACCGTTGAGGCGAATGCCCTCCTGCGCCGGCACACCGCTTTCCGGCGTTCCGATCTTTTCACTATCGGCGATGTGGATCTGTGCCTGCACGATATCGATGCCCGTGACTTCTTCGGTCACCGTGTGCTCGACCTGCACCCGGGGATTGACCTCGATGAAGTAGATCGCGCCGGTGTCCGCATCCATCAGGAACTCGACAGTGCCTGCACCGCGATAGTTCACCGCCCGGCCGATTTTCAGGCCGTATTCGCAAAGCTCGGCGCGCTTGACCTCATCGAGATAAGGAGCCGGTGCCCGCTCCACCACCTTTTGGTGGCGCCGCTGGATCGAACAATCCCGCTCGAACAGATGAACAACGCTTTCGCCGTCACCAAGGATCTGGACCTCGACGTGGCGCGCCCGTTGAACCAGTTTCTCCAGATAGATCTCATCCTTGCCGAAAGCCGCCTTGGCTTCCCGCTTTGCGGCAAGCACTTCCTTCTCAAGGGTCGCTTCATCCGGAATGACGCGCATGCCGCGGCCACCGCCTCCCCAGGACGCCTTCAGCATCACCGGGTAGCCGATCTCCAGGGCCTGTTTCTTGATCTCTTTCAGATCCTCAGGAAGCGGGTCTGTTGCCGGCATGACCGGCACGCCGGCCTCAATTGCCAGATTGCGTGCGGCCACCTTGTTGCCCAGACGGCGCATTGTCTCGGATTTCGGCCCGATAAACGTAATGCCGGCCGTTTCGCAGGCATCCACGAATTCCGGGCTTTCCGACAACAGGCCGTAGCCCGGGTGGATGGCATCAGCGCCGGAATGTTTGGCAACACGAATAATCTCGTCGATAGACAGATAGGCCTCGATCGGGCCAAGCCCCTTGCCGACCTGATACGCCTCATCAGCTTTGAACCGATGCAGAGCCAGTTTGTCTTGTTCGGCATAGATCGCAACAGTCTTCAGACCGAGCTCGTTGGCAGCCCGGAAAACCCGGATCGCGATTTCAGACCGGTTCGCAACGAGTATTTTTCTTATCGCCAAACGCCCATTCCCCCTAATAATCTGCAATATGCAAGGCACATTTCGGCAAGATTTCTACTTACGTCTAAGCCAATTGAAAAGAGGCAGCATGATTGTCCTTTTTCCCGAAAGTCGAATATTTTTTCTCTGACGGCGATAAACCTTAGAAATATGGGCACAAATCCTACGCCTGGGGATGAGCACTTATGGGAGATTTTTCTTTTGGCGCCGCACCTCGGCTAGCGGTGCGAGCACCAAACCACGCCCCAATTTGGAACATTCTCCGGTCGCCGAAGCGGAAAATCGTAAACGTGTGGGAGGTTTTTTGGGCACCTTATCGGTGTTTCGATGGGCCACCCTACTATATCAGGTAGGAACAAAACAAAAACTCTATCAAAACACCGATTCGTCAGCGATTCGTTCTGCATGTGTCCATGGTTAATGGCGAAAGGCGCAGCATGCCCAAAAACGAATCTTTTTTCGATTTGGCAATTGACAGGATTTTTGCCCTGAACTGCAGACACAAGGTGATTTGGCGCAAATCCCTGACCAGATTCAGCATTTCGTACTAAAAGATGGATTCAAATCCACATTTTGTAGGGAACAAATCCTGAATCCCCGAGAGTCCGCGATTCGGTTTCGGTTTGTTCCAGAGTCGTTCTCCACAACTTTCTAAATGCACATTGATCCAACGAAGGAATAGCGGGAGCGCGTCGAAAAAGGGCAGGACAGAGCCACAACGCCTATGCTAGACACGCGCATCCGAGTTCAGGGCATGTGCCTTGGGAGAGCAGGCCGCCGGAACGGCGCGCCAAACACTGAGATTTCTGACCGCATCACCTCTATGTCCCGCCCCCAAACCCTGCAATTACCGCCGAGCGCCCGCTCCCGCACGGTCACAGCCGTGCTCGGGCCAACCAACACCGGCAAGACGCACCTTGCGATCGAGCGCATGCTGGCGCAGCCGTCGGGCTTGATCGGTCTGCCGTTGCGGCTTTTGGCCCGGGAGGTTTATGGACGGATTGCCGAACGCGCCGGGACCGACACCGTTGCCTTGATCACCGGCGAAGAGAAAATCATTCCGAAACAGCCGCGGTTTTGGGTGTCCACGGTCGAGGCCATGCCACTCGATCTGAATACCGAATTTGTCGCCATCGACGAAGTACAGCTGGCTGGAAATCTCGACCGCGGCCACGTCTTCACCGACAGGATCCTGAACCTGCGCGGCCGCTCCGAAACACTACTTTTGGGGTCTGCAACCGCACGCCCACTTCTCGAAAAGCTGATCCCGGGCCTGAATGTTGTCACCCGACCGCGCATGTCGATCCTCTCCTATGCCGGATCGAAAAAGGTCTCCCGCCTGCCTGCACGGTCAGCCATCGTCGCGTTTTCATCCGATGAGGTTTACTCGATCGCCGAACTATTGCGCCGCCAGCGGGGCGGGGCAGCGGTGGTTCTTGGCTCTCTGAGTCCGCGAACCCGGAATGCGCAGGTCGACCTGTTCCAGAACGGGGATGTCGATCATCTGGTAGCCACAGACGCAATCGGCATGGGCCTCAATCTGGATGTCCATCACATCGCCTTTGCCGGCAACCGGAAATACGACGGGTATCAGTATCGCCAGCTGACGCCTTCGGAAATGGGTCAGATCGCCGGACGGGCCGGCCGCCACACAAAAGACGGCACCTTCGGGGTCACAGGCCGCGTCGATCCGTTGGACGATGATTTGATCGAACAGATCGAAAGCCATCATTTTGACAGCCTGAAAGTGCTGCAGTGGCGCAACAGTGCTTTGGATTTTTCATCCACCAATGCATTGCGCCGCAGCCTTGATTTGCCGCCGCGGGAAGAGGGTTTGGCCCGCGCCCCAACTGGCGACGACATCACGGCGCTTGAACATTTATTGCGCGACAGCGCAATTTCTGACATGGCAAAGGGCGCAAAATCAGTAGAACTGCTATGGGATGTGTGTCAGGTCCCCGATTATCGGAAGATCGCCCCAGCCAATCACGGGGACCTTCTGGCAACCATTTACAATCACCTGATGCGCGGCAATGCGATTGAAGATGACTGGTTCGCCCGTCAATTGGCCTTCGCAGACCGTGTAGATGGTGATATCGACACACTCGCGAACCGGATCGCTCACATCCGGACCTGGACATATGTTGCGAACCGCCCTGACTGGTTGGCCGATCCGGCCCATTGGCAGGACGTGACCCGCAGCATAGAAGACAAACTATCTGACGCCCTTCACGACCGGCTGACACAGCGGTTCGTGGATCGACGAACAAGTGTATTGATGCGACGTTTGAGAGAGAACGCAATGCTGGAAGCGGAAATTACATCGAGTGGGGATGTGCTCGTCGAAGGTCAGCACATCGGAAATCTGCTTGGCTTCCGGTTTGCCCCTGATGCGGCGGCCGAAGGCCCGGACGGAAAAACGGTCCGTGCTGCCGCACAAAAAGCCCTGACCACGGAAATCGAATCCCGTGCGGAAAAGCTTGGCAAATCAGAGAACAGCGATTTTGTCCTGACATCGGATGGCGCCATACGCTGGCGCGGTGAACCGGTGGCTAAATTGTCCCCGACCGACGATGTTCTGGCCCCTGCAGCTCTGCTTCTGGCCGACGAGCACCTGACAGGCCCAGCGCGCGACACCGTGCAAAACCGCCTGGATCTTTGGGTAAAGGCCCAGGTCGATACTCTTTTGAAACCGCTGATGGACCTGAAGTCAGGTGAAGGACTTGAGGGCTTGGCACGCGGTATTGCATTCCGGATTGTCGAAGGCCTCGGCATTCTGGAGCGTCAGGACGCGTCTGACGAAATCCGTCAGCTGGACCAGGACATGCGCGCGTCCTTGCGCAAACACGGTGTCCGCTTCGGCGCTTACACGATTTTTGTTCCGGCACTTTTGAAACCGGCTCCGAGCCAGTTGCTTGCCCAGCTTTGGGCCCTGAAGCACGGCGAGTTGGACATGAACGGCATGGAAGAGCTGCCGCAGTTGTCCGCTTCAGGTCGGACATCTATTCCGGTAAACCCGGAGATCCAGCCGGCGCTCTACAAGGTTGTCGGGTTCCGCGTGTGCGGCCCGCGCGCCGTGCGTGTAGATATTCTGGAGCGCCTTGCCGATCTCATCCGGCCGCTGATTGCCTGGAAACCGCTCGACAGCGAAGTCGCTCCGCCGGAAGGGGCAATCGAAACCGGTGGCGGCTTTACCGTGACGGTTGCGATGACGTCTTTGCTGGGCTGTGCCGGCGAAGATTTTTCCGCTGTTCTGAAGTCCCTCGGCTACCGTCTTGAGACCAAGGAAGTGCAGCGTCCGGCAGCACCAAAAGCCGACGCGACAGAAGTAACGCCAAACACAGCCGAACCCGCTGCAGTTGAGGACACACCTGCGACAGAGGAAGAGGCGCCTGCCGAAAGTGCTGAGACCGAAGCTGCTGCAACGGAATCAGCAGAGACCTCTGACACTTCTGCAGCAGAACAAGCTGCCAAAGAAGCGCCTGCGACTGCCGACGCTGAAACGTCCGCAGAGGCACCAACTTCAGAAACCGCAGATGCCCAGACGGCGGAAGCAGCGCCCGCCGGCGAACCGGAAATGGAAACGGTCACCATTGAAATCTGGCGCCCAGGCCGTCACGACCGCCGCCCGCGCGGTCGTCAGGACCTACGCCGGGGTGGTGACAATCGCAAGCAGCAAGGTCCAAAAGGTGCTCCAGGAGACCGCCGTCACGGCAAACCTGGTAAGAGTGGCCCGAACAAGGGACGCTCCGGCCAGAAGTCCTTTGATGGGGGCAACCGCCGCGACAAAGCTCCGAAAGACAAGCCGATCGACCCGAACTCGCCTTTTGCAGCCTTGATGGCGTTGAAGGAGAATATGGGCGACAAGGATAAGAAATAATTCCGGGCGACGATCAAAAGGCGGCTGCCGTTTCCGCTCAAGGCAGCCTGCGTGTCGACAAGTGGCTCTGGTACGCCAGGGTCACAAAATCCCGTTCCCTTGCACAAAAACTGGCTGCCGGTGGACATGTCCGCATCAACAAGGACAAGATTTCCTCCGCCAGCAAAACGATCAAAACCGGCGATGTTCTAACCATTGCCTTGGAACGCCGCATTCTTGTTTTGAAAGTGGTTGCACTTGGCTCCCGGCGCGGACCTTACGAGGAAGCCAAGAAACTTTACGAAAACCTGTCTCCGCCACCGCCGCCAAAGGCCGAAGCGCCACCTCCACCCCCTGGCCAGAGGGAGCCTGGCAGCGGGCGGCCAACAAAACGTGACAGGCGAAAAATGGATGCCTTCAGGCAAGAGGATGAGCACTAGAAGCTCTATGATCCTGATCCGTTTTACAAATCCGGGAAAAAAGGAAATAGCTTTCTCAAACAGAGCTGCGATGCGACCTGTTGAACGCTTGCACCTGCCTCCCAAAAGCGATACCCAACTTCAATAATAGAAGTAGCAGAGGTCAGAGCCTGCGCATCAAACAGACGCCAGATGGCTGCATCCGGGCACAGCTTTTGTACCCGATGCTCTGACTAAAGAGGATTGCGATGACCTACGTCGTCACAGACAACTGTATCAAGTGCAAATACACCGACTGCGTTGAGGTGTGTCCAGTTGATTGTTTCTATGAAGGCGAAAATTTCCTCGTCATCAACCCGGACGAATGTATCGACTGCGGTGTTTGCGAGCCGGAATGTCCGGCTGAAGCAATTCTTCCGGATACGGAGCCAGGTCTCGAAAAGTGGATCGAAATCAACGCCGAATACTCGGAAAAATGGCCGAACATTACGGAAAAGAAAGACGCAATGCCGGACGCGGAAGAGTTCGACGGACAAGAAAACAAACTGGAGAAGTACTTTTCTCCAAATCCGCCGGCATGATTCGCTTATCTTGAGTTGCGAAAAATTGATATTCGCAGACAATTACAACCTGAGATAAGTTAAAAATACTATTGATTACAGTTGCCTGAGCGGAATCATCGCTCGGGCCTTATTGTCTTTTTGCGCCCGCGAAAGAGTTCCTCTTTAATTTTCCACAAGAGTATGTTACGTTATTGCGATAGTCGCCAACCACGAGAACAACCCCAAAAACGGAGTCGTCCTTACGTGTCCCGTGATATTGATCTTCCGGGCCGCGAGTGATCCCGACAGCTTATGTATCCAAGCAAGGTTCTAAAGTGGAATTCGACGACTGACCAGCCCGACACGCCGCATATCAACAGGCGTTCCAAGATTTGGACGTCAAAGCGATTGCGTGCCGCACAAACAAGGACCGTTCTAGCGGTCCAATTCCGGTCTGTAACAGACCGCTAACTGCGCAGGAGAAATTACGAGTATGGCAACAAACACCAAAAAGACCGCGCAGCGTCAAGGTTTCAAGACTGGCGAGTACATCGTTTACCCGGCTCACGGCGTGGGCCAGATTACCGCCATTGAAGAACAAAACGTAGCAGGTCACTCTTTGGAGTTGCTCGTCATCGTTTTTGAACAGGATAAGATGACACTTCGCGTCCCGGTCGCGAAAATCGCATCTGTGGGAATGCGGAAGCTCGGCGACGCGGCTGCCGTCAAGAAAGCACTCGAAACAGTCCAAGGACGTCCGCGCATCAAACGGACAATGTGGAGCCGCCGTGCCCAGGAATACGAAGCGAAAATCAATTCCGGCGATCTGATTGCAATTTCGGAAGTCGTCCGGGACCTTTTCCGCTCAGAGAGCCAGCCGGAACAGTCCTACTCTGAACGCCAGCTTTACGAAGCTGCCCTGGATCGTATGGCGCGCGAAATTGCCGCAGTGAACAAATGCTCGGAAACCGAAGCAATCAAGGAAATCGAGCAAAACCTCGCAAAGTCGCCAAGCCGCATTAAAGCAGCCGCAGCAGCTGCTGCTGCGGCAGAAGATGACGAAGACGGCGACGACACTGAAGAAGCCGCCTGAAAAGCTGCTGATCGTTGATGGTTCATTTGCCAAAAGGCCCGGAGCAGTCCGGGCCTTTTCTCATATCCGGTGGCTACCTACCGTTGACGAGATCTGCCGGTTTAATATCAGAAAGCATTCACGCCCGCTGATCTAGACTGCAGCAATTCTCTGCCTTTCTGTCACGACAATGTGCGTATTCGTGCGTCCGTGCGTTTTCGAAGTGATCTATTCTGACTTTGGGTCCGTAGTATCACTAACGTCACGCCTGGAGTGCTACATATGTCCACGTCTATGAGTGAAAGAAGGCATTTGGTGAAAGCGGCGATGAAAGCGCCGTATTTGACCCGTGAGGAAGAGCTTGAGCTCGCCATTCAATGGCGGGACAACAAAGATGAAAAGGCTCTGGAGAAACTTTCTCTGTCCCATATGCGCCTGGTCATTGCCGTTGCCTCGCGCTTTAAGAACTTTGGCCTCAACCTCGGTGACCTGATCCAGGAAGGTCATGTTGGACTGCTGGAGGCAGCAGCGAGGTTTGAACCGGAACGTGAGGTTCGCTTTTCAACGTACGCTACTTGGTGGATCCGCGCCTCAATCCAGGACTACATTCTCCGAAACTGGTCCATTGTCCGAGGCGGCACTTCCTCCTCTCAAAAGGCGTTGTTCTTCAATCTTCGCCGCTTACGCGCAAAGCTATCCAACAATCAGACACCTTTGACAGACAGCGAACTGCACCAAAAGATCGCAGACGCGATCGGCGTGAAGCAGTCCGATGTTGCTGTCATGAATGCACGTCTGTCCGGACCCGACACGTCACTGAATGCACCGGTGACAGATACGGAAGGGTCAAGCGCCGACCGTCAAGACTTCCTGGTCTCCGATGCACCGCAACCAGATGAGATCGTCACAGAGAACATCGACGCAGAGCGGCGCAACACATGGCTTGCATCTGCGCTGGACGTTTTGAGCGAGCGGGAACTCAAGATTGTTCGCGAACGGCGTTTGTCTGAGGACGGGGCGACACTTGAGTCTCTTGGCAAGAAACTCGGCATTTCCAAAGAACGTGTGCGTCAGATCGAAAGCCGTGCTCTGCAGAAGCTGAAGTCTGCACTGCTTGCGACTCAACCGGATAAGTCGGTTTACGCGATTTCAATGTAATTAGAGCGGGTCGCATTTAATCGGTTTCATTTGACCAAGACGATTTTTGTTTCTGGCGAGGCGTGGTCCGCGCGGTGGTGCGGGGTACCATAAGCGGACCACAACAAAGCCAGAGGCAAAAATTGTCCGGCCCGAAGGGTGAGCTTACTGAGCCCATCGGCCGCGTTGCGACGTTTGCCCGGCCAACCAGGCCGCGCGTCACGACGCGCCTTGCCGAATGAACTCAGTAAGCTCATCAAATGAACTCGATTAAATGCGACCCGCTCTAAGAGCCCGGGCTACCCGCCCGGGCTTTTTTTTTCGGGTGACTGCGGATAGTCAGTCTACAACCAGCTTGACCGAAGTTCCCGCAGGGATCTGCTCGTTGGGGCTCAAATCATTCAGGATTGAAAAGAACTCCAGGCGCCGGGATGGCTCCACACCGCTCATTCCCACGGCCAGTTTGCGCGGTGTATCGCCTGCCTGGGTTGTCACCACCTTGATCCTGAGGGATCGCAGCCGGGCACGTTCCGTCGGTGTCAACTGCCTAAAGCTCTCAATCGTTCTCCGGAAATCTTGATCAAACTGATCCGTCGGTGACCGGCTTGCAAAGATGAACCGGTATCCGGTCTTGCCGATCCGAACGACAGCAATGCGGAAGGACCAACCTTGTGTGATCGCAGCGCCTGTTACCGCCGGCAGACCACCGATCGTTGTTTCGCGCACACTTTGCGGCAACAGTCCGTTGATCCAGCCGGACGTCATATAATCGGCAAGGCTGGAATAAGTGCTGACGTCAGCCCCATCAAAACGGATTGCCGTACCAGACCCGTTGCTTGCAAGGACTGCTTCCGGCGAGTTCTCCAGGATATACCCGGACGGCACCGTGAAACCGATGCCGAGCGCCTTGTGCAGGAAGGACCTTCCACGCACAAACCCCTCAAGGGGGTCATCGCCATACAACATGCCGTCGATCTGGCTGAGGTACCGGGTGCGGTCCCGCTCACCGATACCAGGAGCCCCGATTTGACGCGCAGAGCGCACTGCGATTTGAAGGCGCTCGGGGGTAGACGGGTGCGAAGACAGGAAATCGGGTGCTGAACTGCCCTCTTTTCCAGCCGTTTGGTATTGCGCAAATTTCGCCATGGACCGCAGAAAGCGGGCCGCCGCATAAGGATCAAAGCCGGCCTTCGCCAGTGTTTTTACGCCGATTGCGTCGGCCTCAAGCTCCTGGACCTGACTGAAACGCGCGAACGACAATTGTGAGGACACAATGGCCTTGCGCGCCACTTCCGTGTCCTGAACCACATCGTTCAGGATTTGATCTGCAAGTTCACGCGCTTCTGCCCGTTGCTGGCGTTTAATGGCGTGATTGGCGGTCACGTGCGCCATTTCGTGAGCCAGCACCGCAGCCATTTCGGACGTGTCATTGGCCAAAGCCAAGAGCCCGCGCGTGACATAAAGGTATCCGCCGGGAAGCGCAAAGGCGTTGATCGCCGGGGAGTTAAGAATGGTGATTTTGTAGCTTTGGGACGGATCTTGAGAAGCAGCAACCAGACGACCAACCACGCTGGCAACGGCACGCTCTGCCCCCGGGTCTTCGTAGACGCCGCCATAGGTCGCCACCACCCGAGGATGTTCCCTCGCCCCGATATCTGCTGCAAGGCTGGGCCGAAGAGTGCCAGGCGCGACGGTTCCCACAGAAGTTCCATCGCCAAGCAACTGGCATCCGGCAAGCGCAAGAGCAGCGCTGGCAAGAACAGCCATCCGCAAACGCGCTATCAAACGCTTACAGAGCTCACGGGGCACGCTACTATTTGGAGCAGAGACCGGCAAGGAAGTCAATTTTTCAGTCCCGGTTTTGGCCGCCACGACCCGCCCTTTTTTGCTCGACAACAACCAACTGCTCTGGATGAGTCCATGCCATGAACGGCCCATCTTTCACATCCAAAACACCCCGAATTTCGACAGCCTTCCGAGCAAGATCCTCAAATGACAATCCGATCTGAGAAAGATGCGTGAAAAACGCTTCCTCGTCGCTGCGTGCGATCGTCACGGTGAAATCCGTTTTCCAGTATCTTCCAAAATTCAGATAGCGGGTGCGCGGGGTTTTTCCAAGGGAAACAATCCGGCCTTGGACAATCACATAGTCTCCAGCAGCTTTGAGCAGCAAGTCCGGGTTGCCTGCCCAATAAACCGGCGCAGCATGATTTTGCCCCCACAGACCGCGCCCGGCCCGGCGCGCAGTTTGTTCACTATTGCGAAGCAGCTCCGCACACGCGCCAAATGAGGCTTGCGGCATGAAAATCGCCTTGCCCCCAGCCAAAAGTTCATTTTGAAGCAACGTTGGAGCTGAGTTCGCATTCATCACGATCATCGCAGGTATCATTTGCCAGCGGTTTTTAGGGCCAATCGGCATTGCCTGAAAGTTGGCCTCATTGGCGGTCGATCCGATACTCTGAGGGATGCCTGCCAAAACCGGCAAGATTTCACTGGCGTGGTATTGCCGCCCGCTAACGTCTGAAAACACGCCAATCTCCGCGGTCTCAATGACCGGGACAGGCACTGCGTTGTCTGAGACACAGGAGGCAAACTCGGCGTGAGCACCGACGACAAAGAAGGCAGAGAACGTTGCAACCATTGCACCCGTCCAAAATTGTCGTTGCCAGCGAGCCACGACGATACGCCCTCCCTTGTTTCCGATTGTCACACACTCGTGTTTTCTGACCTGAAAGAAAGCTAGAAAACGCCGACAGCGCACTTTGCTAAAGAACCTTCAATTCGGGCTAAGCGGAAAATACGGCGCACCTAAGACAGAAGTGGAATTCTGCTAGAAATATCTGCCAGTTCGCCTCTCCTGGCCTTTCCACTCGCCATCCCGGACAATTCATGATACTCGAGCAAACAAAAGGCCCCGTAGCTCAGCAGGATAGAGCATCAGATTCCTAATCTGAGGGTCACAGGTTCGAATCCTGTCGGGGTCACCATATTTTTCAATGAGTTACGTAGATCGCACCGTTTCAATTGGATGATTTGACACGGTTTTTGAAACGGTTTCCGCTGAACAAAAGTCGTAGCCGGGATACAATCTGTCGAATCGGTAGACTAATGGAGAAGGTGAGGTCGTTACCCGCAACTATCGCGTTGCTAACCGGAAGGTCCACGACGGTAGCAAACCAAGCCGGATCAGTTTGCACAGTCTGTTGGCATGGTGACAACACCCCCTGCTCCAGGCAACTTCATCGATCTGCAAGAGGAAATGTATCCCGCACATTTTGGTCTCGACCAACCTCGCGCCTCGCCTTCGCAAACCCTCGATCCGTCGCAATGAACCGTTCTAGCATCGGAACAATCAGCCTTACAGGATCCTCGACGATCTGCCCGCTCTGCCGCCCAAGGATCTCGGCATAGGCCACCAGATCCCGATGCACCTTCGCCGGCAACTCGATGCTCACCTTGACCGGCTTGTCGTCCGGTAACGGCCCCAGTTTCAGCTTTGCCATAGTCAACCTCCGTAAGATTCAAGCACAAGATCACGCGTGACGATCACCCGCACCGGGAAGCCCGGCCGGATCGTCAGCGTGGGCGCGACCTGCAACTGGCGTTGAACGATCTGCTGCCCGGCATCGTCGATCGTGTCCTGAGCGCCTTCACGGATCGCCTGAACCAGGCGATCGTCATCACTTGCAGCGAGTTCCGTGCCGACGCTGAGCAGCGTCGACAGCCCGGCAGCTTTGGCGAGGTCCCACCAATGAAAATCGACGCCATCCTCCAGGCCGGAATACCCAAGCGGGTCCGCTCCCGGCTGGCGCTCAAGCACTATGGAGCGGCCGTTGGGGAAGATCAGACGGTTCCAGACGAGCAGCACACGGCGCTGGCCGAAGCCAACATCGTTAGAGTATTCACCGATGATCCGCGTGCCCTGCGGGATCAGCAGCAGTCTCCCTGTCGGACTGTCATAGACGTGCTGCGTGACCTGGGCGGTGATTTGCCCGGGCAGATCGGAGCGGATTCCGGTGATGAGTGCAGCGGGAATGACGGACCCGGCCTGCAGCACATAAGGCGATGCCGGCGCCATAAGACGATCGGATGCCGTGGTCCGGCGGTCCACGGACGCATTCAGGAATGCGGTATTGCTGTCTTGGGCAGCGGTACCGCCAAAAGAGCCGCTGCTGTTCGACGGCACTGTAGTTCCGCCCGACGAGGCCTGTCCCGACGGGAAGAACACTCGACTGGTGCGTGCAGCCTCTTCCTCGGCGAGGCGTCGCTGTTCCTGCTCATCGAGATTTGGTGTCTGAATAGCCGGAGGCACAACCGGCTGACCGCGTTCCTGCGCCTTCAAGATCGGTTTCCCAAGGTCTCCCGGCAAGGGCGGTCCGAGAACCGGGCCGGTATAGTCGCTCGGCAGCTTGCTCAGCCCGTCAGCAGTGTTGCGGTTTTCGGTCGAAAACAGTTCCTCGCCTCCGCTGCTCCTGTCCGGTGCCTGGAGCGCATAGATCAAAGCGCCGCCGATACCGAGCATGACGACGAACCCGCCCCCTGCAAGCACCTTGCGCGAGAGACGCGTCACGCGTGGTGGATCTGACCGCAGCCGCATTGCCTCCCTAACGTTAGCGTTCGGGTGCGGATCGCCGTCTTCGTTTTTCTGCTCTTGATCGTTCACGCCCCCTCACCTCCGTTGCCGAACTTTGTTGACCCGGAATGGGGACCGCCGCCTTGTCCTTCTGTCAGACCCTCGCGTCTTTCTTCCGTCCGAACAATCCTGACCGTCTGCTGGTGCTTGCCACTACCAAGCCGGAGTTCAGCAGCCCCAAAAATCCGATCGACGATCAGGATATTCCTGTAAACGCGGCTGTTGACGATTTGCGGCATTCCCTCGGGCCCGAGCACGAAGATCGGCGGCATCTCCCCCTGAACGATTCCACCCGGGAATTCGACATAGGCCCGCCTGCCGTCATCATAGACGGCGACCGGACGCCAGGGCGGGGTGTCGCCGGTCAGCCCATAGCGATAGTTCCGTGCCGCGAGCGGCGGAATGCGAGGCGTTGCGGGAACGGCGGGACGCTGCGAAAACGAAACCTTTGGATAGTTCCAGGCAACCGCAGGCATATAGGAACCTTCACTCGAGCGCAGCTCGACCCTGTAAACCCGCCGGTCGGTGGTGACGACCAGATTGGTCTCGAGGTCCGGCCGTGTCGGCTTGACGAGGATGTGGACCTGCGGTTTTTCGCCTGACCCACTAGTGGTATCGCCGATGATCCAGCGGGCGGTATCGCCGGCTGCGATCGGACCAGCACCGGTCAGCGCTTCCCCCGGTTCAAGCGCAATGTCCGTGATTTTGCCGGGAGCAGTGTAGACCTGATAGAGCGCCCCTTCCGACCAGGGATAGACCTGGATGGCGTTGTAATACCCCTCCCGGCGCGGTTCAATGCGCGCGGCCGCGTTGGCATTCTCGATCCTGCCGGCTGACGTTTTTGCCGCCTTGCCTCCTTTTGCCGGGGTCCATGCCGGCGGCGTATGGAGGGGTTTTGGCCTCTCATCGCCCACCTTCCTGGGCACCGCCGGCAAGGGCGGCACGTTGGCATCGTAACTGATCTGCGGAGGTGTGTAGGTGGCGCAGCCCGCCAAAGCCGTTGCACAAAGAAGTACAGCCGCACATGCGAAGGTCCGGAAAGCCGGAAACAAGGGTTTACGGAAAACCATATTCATTGCCCCATCTCCCGCGACCAGTTGATGGCGTTGACATAGATGCCGAGCGGATTGGCTCGCAGCCTCTCGGCATCGCGGGGCGGCTGGATGACGACCGTCAGGATCGCCGTCCACCGTTCGGTGACGGACAGCTGCCCGTTCTCGTAATGCCGCTCTGTCCAGGCAACACGGAAACTGTCGGGCGAGGCCCGGATGACGCTGGAGACTTCGACAGCGATCTGCTGTTTCCCAACCCTGGCAAAGGGATCGTTTGAGCGTGCGTAATCGTTGAGCGCGAGCGCACCTCGGTCGGTGGTGAACTCATAGGCCCGGAGCCAGTTCTGCCGGACGATGATGGCATCGGCTGGAATGCTCCGGACCTTTTCGATGAAGCGCGCCAGATGAAACGCAATCTGCGGATCGGACGGTTCATAGTTGGCTGTTGCGGCGGCAACCACCTGGGCCTCGCCCAGCTTGTCCACTTGCACCACCCAGGGCACGACGGAGCCGTTGACGGACTGCCAGATGAGCGCCGCGGCAAAACCACCGGAGAGGATGAGACAGCAAAAGGCCATCAGCCGCCAGTTCTTTGCCTGGACACGGGCCGAGCCGATGCGCTCATCCCAGACCTGGGCGGCCTTCTGGTAGGGTGTAACAGGCTCTGGGGATTTGCCGTAGTGAACGGTAGATCGTTTGAAGAGGCTCATGAGCGGTCACTTGTCTGGAGATTGACGGAAGCGCCGCCACCGTGGCTGTCGCCGGAACGGACGGCATGGGCGGCGGCGGACACACCGTGGGAGAGTTGCTGGGAGCGCTTCATGCGCCTTGCCCAGGCAGGCGGGCCATCGGCTGCGGCAGGCGAAGCAGGAGCCGGTGATGCAGACGCAGAGTCCGAACCGCCGACGTTAACAAACGTGCCACCCGTCGCCTCGAAGGCCGTCTGTACTCCCGATTGATGGCTCGCCTGAATGCTTCCGGATGCTTTGGACTGCAGCCGTTTGAACGGCGATGTCGTGGCTCGTGCTCCGGCACTTGCCACTGCACTGAGGCCGGAAGCGACACTGGCAGCGCCTGACTTTCCGGCCGAGCCAAGGCTGTAGGCAGTCGAGGCTCCGCCCCCGACAGCGGCACCGCCGCGTGCGGCCGCAGCTGTCCCGGACAAGGCGAGCGCGCCACCACGGGCCGCCAGCCCGGCGGCCCCAACTCCGGCAACGGCAGCGCCGCCGACCGCAAGTCCGGTACCGACGGCAGACCCGGCACCCAGTTGCGGTCCACCGGAGACGAGACCGTTCGCGATGCCCGGTCCAAAGATCCCGAGGCCGAGCAGCGACAGGGCCGCGAGGACCACGGCCATCACCTCGTCGATTGTCGGCGTGACACCGCCGAAACCGGCGGTGAACTGCGCGAACAGCGTCGAGCCGATGCCGATGATGACGGCAAGCACCAGCACCTTGATGCCGGAGGAGATGACATTGCCGAGGACACGCTCGGCCAGGAAGGCTGTTTTGCCGAAGAGACCGAAGGGAATGAGCACGAAGCCTGCCAGCGTCGTCAGCTTGAACTCGATCAGGGTGACGAAGAGTTGGATGGAGAGAATGAAGAAGGCCAGGATTACGAGAGCCCAGGCGAAGAGCAGGCAGGCGATCTGAATGAAGTTCTCGAAGAAAGCGACCCAGCCCATCAGGTCGGAGATCGATTCCAGCAGTGGCCGCCCGGCATCGAGACCGACCTGTGCCACCTTGCCCGGGCGCAACAGATCGGCCGCGGAAAAGCCGGTGCCGGAGGCCATCAGGCCGAGACCGGCAAAACTCTCGAAGACGATCCGGGCGAGATTGTTCCAGTTGCCGATGAGATAGGCAAAGACGCCGACAAACAGCGTCTTCTTCACCAGACGGGCGATGATGTCGTCGTCGGCGCCCCAGGACCAGAAGAGCGCGGCCAGCGTCACATCAATGACGATGAGCGTTGTCGCAATGAACGCCACCTCGCCACCGAGCAGGCCGAAGCCACTGTCGATGTAACTTGTAAAGACCCCAAGGAAATTATCGATGACACCCGTGCCGCCCATGGATCACCGCTCCTCGCCGCGTCGAGGATCCCGGCGGAGAAAGCGGTCCCGGGTCAACTGCCAGACTTTCAGACAATCTTCGTCATCGAGCGAAGCCCTGCCCATCTGCTGACAGCGGCGCAGATCGACGCGCACGGGATCGTCGGAAGGCTGTGCTGCTGGTGCAGATACGACAGGCGGCGGCACGTCCTTGCGCGACATCTCGATCAGGCTTGCTGTGATGGCGATTGCCACGAAGACGATTGCTGCCAGCCGGGCCAGCATCCTGCCGTCCATGGAAAATTCCTCCCGAAAAATCAGTTGTTGAACATGCGTGCGTTGCCAGGCTGGTAGCCGGAGCCCGGCGCCAGAAAGCGCTGGCGCTGGATGCGCCCCTGTTCGGCGGCAGCCGAACGTTCCGCCTCACTCAAGGCATTCGCCCGGCCATTGGCGGCAACGACTGCGGTGAGATCGGAAAGCTGCTGGGCCTGGAGGGCGAGAAGCTGGTTGCCGGCCTGGGCGGTCTGAAGCGCACCGGTCGCCCCCTGGCTCTGCCCAATCAGCGCGGACATCTGGGCCCGGTTGGTCTCGATATTGCCGACGACGCCGGCTTGCACGCGCAAGGCGTCCTGCAGCCCACCGACCGTGTTCTGCCAACGGCTGCGCGCGCCAACGATCAGCTGCTGCTCGGTCGAGCTCAGGTCGATGTTGCCATAGTGCTGCTGGAACAGCTGATCGACCTGCTGGACATCGAAGGCGATGTTTTGCGCCTCTTGCAGAAGCTGCTGTGTCCTTTTCACGGATTGCTGGATCTGTTGCAGTGAGGAATAAGGCAAGCTGGCCAGATTGCGGGCCTGGTTGATCAGCATCTGCGCTTCGTTCTGCAGCTGGACGATCTGGTTGTTGATCTGCTCCAACGTCCGCGCCGCCGTCAGCACATTCTGAGCATAGTTCGACGGATCGAACACGACCCGCCAGGCATGGGCGGGTGGGGCAAAGGCGACGGTGCCCAATGTGGGAACGGTGAGAAGTGCGGCGGCAGCGACAAGCGCGCGGGATCGGCGGAACGTCATGAGGAGGTCTCCAGGTTGGCGAGGTCGGGGATGAGATCGGCCGCCCAGGGAAGACCGCGGTGTCGCAGCCAGGCATCGAGGAAATCTTCGCGGCCGTGTTCCGCGAGAATGCGGGCGATGGCTGTCTGGTCGGTCTTTGAGGAGGTCGCGCAGAGGGCCAGGGCGACCTCGGAAAGACCGAGTTCGAAGAGCCGATTACCGCGCCGGGACTGGCAGTAGTAGTCACGCTTTGGCGTTGCCCGCGCGAGGATCTCGATCTGGCGGTCATTGAGACCGAAGCGGCGATAGATGCCAGCAATCTGCGGCTCGATCGCCCGTTCGTTCGGCAGCAGGAGCCGCGTCGGGCAGCTCTCCATGATCGCTGGAGCAATCGCCGATCCATCGATGTCGGACAGCGACTGTGTGGCAAAGACGACAGAGGCATTCTTCTTGCGAAGCGTCTTCAGCCATTCGCGGAGTTGACCCGCAAACCCCTCGTCATCGAGCGCCAGCCAGCCTTCATCGATGATGATAAGGATGGGCGATCCGTCAAACCGGTCCTCGATCCGGTGGAAAAGATAGGCGAGTACGGCAGGTGCCGCCCCCATGCCGATCAGCCCCTCGGTCTCGAAGGCCTGGACGCTGCTTGACCCAAGGTGCTCGCTTTCCGCGTCAAGCAGGCGGCCATGGGCTCCGCCAATGCAATAGGAGCGTAAGGCCTGTTTGAGGTCGTTGGACTGGAGCAACACGGAAAGTCCGGTGAGCGTCCGCTCGCCTACAGGTGCGGAGGCAAGCGACGTCAGCGCCGTCCAGATATGGTCCTTCACCTCCGGGTTGACGGGTACGCCTTCACGCATGAGGATGGCAGCGACCCAGTCGGCGGACCACGAGCGCTCGGAGGCGGTATCGATCCGGGCAAGAGGCTGTAGCGACACGTTGCTGCCTTCGGTGAGACCGCCGCCGAGATCATGCCAGTCTCCGCCCATCGCCAGACACGCTGCGCGGATCGATCCTCCAAAATCGAAGGCAAACACCCTGGAGTTCCGGTAGCGCCGGAACTGCAGCGCCATCAGTGCCAGGAGGACAGACTTGCCCGCCCCTGTCGGCCCGACGACCAGCGTGTGGCCGACATCGCCAGCATGAAGGGAAAACCGGAACGGGGTCGAGCCTTCCGTCTTGCCATAGAGCAAGGGAGGAGACGAAAGATGCTCGTCCCGTTCCGGCCCCGCCCACACCGCACTTGAGGGGGTCATGTGGGCGAGATTGAGAGTCGAGATCGGAGGCTGGCGGACATTGGCATAGACATGACCCGGCAAGCTGCCGAGCCAGGCATCGACCGCATTGAGTGTCTCCGACAGACAAGTGAAATCACGGCCCTGGATGACCTTTTCCACGAGCCGCAGCTTCTCGTCAGCGATCTTGCTGTCGCTATCCCAGACCGTGACGGTCGCGGTGACATAGGCGATGCCTGCATGGTCCGCGCCGAGCTCCTGAAGCGCCAGGTCGGCATCTGCCGCCTTGTTCGCCGCATCTGTGTCGACGAGCACCGACTGCTCGTTGGTCATCACCTCCTTCAGTATCGCAGCTAAGGATTTGCGCTTGGCGAACCATTGTCGGCGGATCCGGGTCAGGAGCTTTGTCGCATCCGTCTTGTCCAACAAAATCGCCCGAGTCGACCAGCGATAGGGAAAGGCCAGCCGGTTGAGGTCGTCGAGCAGGCCCGGCGTCGTCGCAGACGGAAACCCGGTGATGGTCAGGACCCGCAGATGCTCGTCTCCGAGCCTAGGCTCCAGACCACCGGTGAGCGGCTGGTCCGCAAGCAGCGCATCAAGATAAACCGGTGTCTCCGGCACGCGAACAGTGTGCCTGTTGGTCGAAACCGTCGAATGCAGGTAGGTCAGTGTCCCGGCATCATTGAGCCATTCGCATTCGGGCATGAAAGCGTCGATCAGCTGGAGGATCCGGTCGGTGCGGTCGATGAAACCGGTCAGCACCTCCTGCGGGTTGAGGCCATTGGTCTCGCGGCCTTCGAACAGCCAACGTTCAGCACGGGCGGCCTCCTCGGCGGGTGGCAGATGGGTAAAGGTCAGAAAATAACTCGACTCGAAATGCGCGCCCGCTTCCTCAAAACTTGCCTTGCGCTCCGCATCGACCAGTGCGGAGGCGGCATCCGGAAAGCTGCTGTCGGGGTAGTGATTGGCAGCGTGACGCTGTGCCTCAACGAAGATCGCCCATCCGGACCCGAGACGGCGGAAGGCGTTGTTGAGACGGCCGGTGACGGCGACGAGTTCGGCCGGAACGGCACTGTCGAGATCCGGTCCGCGAAAACGGGCCGTGCGCTGGAAGCTGCCGTCCTTGTTGAGCACCACGCCCTTCTCGACCAGGGCGGCCCAGGGCAGATAGTCGGCAAGGCGGCTGTTGCGCGTGCGGTATTCAACAAGGCTCATCATCGACTGGCTCTCCGCTCAAACCGACAGATGCGCGGGAAAGCGCAAATGCCGGCGTCCAACTTCAGCGAAGAGCGGATCGCGCTTGGCGGCCCAGACGGCGGCCAGATGCCCGATGAGCCAGATGGCAAGGCCAACGAGCCAGAGGCGCAGGCCCAGACCGACGGCGCCGGCCAGAGTGCCGTTCAGGATCGCGATGGCACGGGGCGCGCCGCCCAGCAGTATCGGTTCGCTCAAGGAGCGGTGAACCGCGACGCTGAAACCCGGCACGACATCAGGCTGTTCGAACGTCTCTGCCATCAGACCAGCGCCCCGCCACCGAAGGAAAAGAACGACAGGAAGAAGGAGCTGGCGGCAAAAGCGATGGACAGGCCGAAGACAATCTGGATCAGGCGCCGGAAGCCGCCGGACGTATCGCCGAACGCCAGCGACAGTCCCGTCACGATGATGATGATCACTGCGACGATCTTGGCGACCGGACCCTCGATGGATTCCAGGATCGACTGAAGCGGCGCTTCCCAGGGCATGGAGGACCCGGCAGCGTGTGCGGCAGGAGCGGTCAGCAGGCTGATGTGAACGACGGCTACGGCGGTCGCGACGGGACGGCACACGCGAAGGATGGTTCGGATCATGAAGGATCTCCTGAATGGGAGGGAGTTGTGGGAACGGCTGGAGAAACCCGGTAGTCGCCGTCGGGACCAAGGCCCTCGACACGGGCAAGCTCCACGAGCCGTCGCTGCGAACCGCGGCCGGCAAGCACGGCGATGAGCTCGATCGTCTCCGCGATCAGGGCGCGGGGAACGGTGACGACGGCTTCCTGGGTGAGTTGTTCAAGCCTGCGCAGGGACCCGATGGCGGATCCGGCGTGGATCGTGCCGATGCCACCCGGATGGCCCGTTCCCCAGGCCTTCAGGAGGTCAAGGGCTTCCGGTCCACGCACCTCACCGATTGGGATACGATCCGGGCGCAAGCGCAGGCTGGAACGGACCAGATCGGAGAGCGAGGCGAAGCCGTCTCGGGTGCGCATTGCGATCAGATTGGGCGTAGCGCACTGAAGCTCGCGGGTGTCCTCGATGAGGATCACACGGTCGGACGTCTTCGCGACTTCAGCCAGTAGCGCGTTGGTCAGTGTGGTCTTGCCGGTGCTGGTCCCGCCGGCGACGAGAATGTTTGCGCGTGCCGCGACGCCATAGCGGAGTGCCTGGGCCTGTGCCCGCGTCATGATCCCGGCGGTAACGTAGTCCTCAAGGGTAAAAACAGTGACCGCGGGTTTGCGGATGGCGAAGGTGGGCGCGGCAACGACAGGAGGAAGAAGACCCTCGAACCGTTCTCCCGTCTCGGGAAGTTCGGCAGAAACGCGCGGCGCGCCCTGGTGCACCTCGACGCCGACATGATGCGCGACCAGGCGCACAATGCGTTCGCCGTCAGCAGGGGACAACCGTTCATCGGTTCCGGACAAGCCTTCTGATAACCGGTCGACCCATATGCGCCCGTCGGGGTTCAGCATCACCTCGATGACGGCAGGATCTTCCAGAAGACAAGCGATTGCCGGTCCCAGCGCCGTGCGGAGCATTCGAGCGCTGCGTGCGCGACCTTCTGGAGCTTGGTGTGATGGTGCCATGGGATCCCCGTTGGAACCGGGGACGCTCCCGGACGGGGATGATTAATGGGACCTGATTTTGGAGGGGTTCAATAGATAAATAACGGCGTCGTAGTGTGGCGGGGAAAGACAGGAAAAAGGCGGTGGTTCCGGTGGCATCAGGGCAAATCTATTATCATTTTGAATGACAGTTTTGCGAGGAACGAACCTGCTGCGCGGGAGGGTGCACGCGGCAAGGTATCGGCAATCTCCGAAGATCGTGTTTTGATTGAGCGTGTTCGGTCTTTGGCGAATCACTTGGTTATTTTCAAAAAAAAATCAGACGATGACTGAAGTTATTTCCACTATCCAAGTCAACCGGCTGCGCCAGCGGCTGATCGAAGACATGAACTTGCGGCATTTCTCCATGGAGTTGCAGCACAACTACACGCGCGATATCGGACGCTTCAAGACCTATCTTGGACGCCGTCCAGATACGCCACTTCCGAGGACCTGCATCCGTTCCAGATTGAGCAGAGCGAGTCCGGTGTTCTAGTGCCGACGATGAACAGCATCGTGTCGGTGCTTCTTCTTATTCACCAACACGGTTGGCAAGCTGGTGCGGGTGAAGAGCAGACGCAAGCTTCCCCTCGTTCTGAGCCGAGTCGAAGTTGGCCGACCACTCATGGCGACTACCTGCCTCAAGCATCAGGCGGCCCTGTCGGTCGGCTATGGCGCTGGCTGTCGTGTCGCGGAGATATCAATGATCTAGGCCCGCGACATCGATAGCGAGCGCATGCTGGTCCGGATCGAACACGGCAAGGGCGTACAGTGTTGCAATGCCATGTTGTCCAAAGGACTGCTAACACTGCTGCAGCACTGTTGGAAGGTCGGGCATCAGCAGGGTGTGATCCATCGCGATGGCTGGCTGTTTCCAAGACAGTATTTCTCGAAGCCAATCAGTACGCGTCCGCTCCACCGCAACGTCGTTGAAGCGGCACGCGCGGCCGACATCTGCAAGTGAATTTGTCCGCACACTTTGCGCCAGAGCTTCGCCACCCACCTGCTGGAGAAAGACACCGATATCTCTGATCGATCCGGGTCCTGCTCGGGCATGCCAAGCTGGAGAACACCGCATTCTACACCAACGTTGCGACGCGCACGGTGCGCACCGTCATCAGTCCTCTCGACGAGCTCGGCATCTTCAAGGTTGCAGATACCGAGACCGATTACTTAGGCGTGTCTTCCTCGCGTGAGGTCACCGACATCTTCCGCGCCGCTGGACCCACCTACCGGGCAACCCATTCAGGGCACCTGAGCCTCGCTCAGCTCAATGTGTTGTCGGCCGTCGAACGTTGCCGCACAGCAGACTTGGGCGGACATGTCGAGGCCTGCGAAGACTGCGGACACATCCATGTGCACATCATATCCACGCAATACAATTTCTACGCGAAAACAACAAGGTAAGTCGGCAATGCCCTGTTGCAGTATAAAAGATCAGCTTTTAACTGATACAATTTCCGTTTGAAGCCGCAAGGAGAGTTCTAAAAGCTCGTCGACTAAACGCTCGATGCGGTTAGCTATCTCTTCGTCGAAAAGCTTAGGTTGCTCATCTGAGTGATCGAAGCAACCTTTGTGACTGCCGATTTGGGTCTGACAAACATAGCCATAAAGCGTACGAACAACTGATTGTAGGTCGAAACAGGGTGCTAAGCTACCGGTAGCGGTACTTGCGTGACTTACCAAAGCAACGGGCTTTCTGCGAAAAGCGCCATACCAAAGATGATCAAGCGCATTCTTTAAGACACCTGAATAGCTCCCATGATACAGGGGGCTACCCAGCACATAGGCGTTCGCCTTACGAGCATTTGAGATAAATTCCAGAACATTGGGATTGGGATGACTATTCAGGTCATGTTGATAGATTGGGTCGGCTATTGGCAGCGGCCTTGCACGAAGATCCCAGAAAATCACTTCCACTGAACGTGCAATAAGTGATGACTCAATTGACTTCATCAAAGTCCGCGTATGTGATGCTGGTGAAATTGATCCGACCAAAAGCATTACTTTCGAGTTCACAGATACATTGTTGAATACTGTCACTTGAAATTTCCTTTCAGTCATTTGCTTTCACTTCTGCCACCGAATAGAAGCAAAATGGCGCTAACAGCAATCTAGGATGAGACCTGTTCTCTTGGCCTATCCAGCTCATGTCGTGTTGACGAATACCTACGGCGTGACCTTGAAAAAAAGATCTTTGTTGCGGCTCCTGGCTTGGATGGTCCTGAACTAGCTTGAGGCCTGACCTATGATTCCAAATTCTGGACAACATTGGCGAATGGCGACAAAGAACAAATTTGCAGTGTGATTGGAACTAGAGTGACGGCATGCTTGTGTCTCAATCACTCGTCAGACCGCACTCAGAATCACGTCAAGACTGTGAGTTCTGACGGCTTGTTGATGGTTGATCTGCGCAGAATGGCGTCCAGCTGTCCGACGACCCTTGAGACAACCTTCTGCAGTTCTCCGTTTAGGTAGAAATGATCGCCATCAAAAAGAGTGACATCGCAGGACTCCGAAGTTAATTCCTGCCAAGCTTTGAGGTCTTGAAGAGGCGCATCGACATCGTCTCGGCCACACAACACATGAACCGGGCTTTGGATTTTACAATCCGTTTCGGGTTCGTAAGTTTCGATCAGACGGTAGTCGTTCCGGATTACCGGCAAGACCAGAGTCATTAACTCCTCATTTCCCATGATTTCGGGTGGTGTGCCGCCCAGTCTTTGAATTTCTTCGCGTATACCTTCGTCTGAAAGGAGGTGGATGCTTCGTTTACGGACTTTATGCGGTGCGGCACGACCGCTTGCAAACACCGCTGCCGGTTTGATCCCGTGGCGGGAAAGCAAGTTTTCAGAAGTGGCAAATGCAATGGCGGATCCCATGCTGTGGCCAAACAATGCAAAGGGAATTTCTGCGTGTTGGGCGATAACGGCCGCAACGTCCCGAGCAAGACTTGACATGCAGTCTTGTGCCGGTTCGCTGAATCGAGTTCCGCGGCCGGGAAGCTCGACTGGCCAGAGTTCTATTTCGTCAGGAAGAATTGGCCCCCAAGATCGATAGTATGCAGCATTTGCTCCAGCATATGGAAAGCAGAAAAGCCGAACTTTGGCACTGGGTCGCCGTAGAGTATGGGGAAAGAAAGATGAATTGCTCATGAGGCTTCTGCTTTGTCTTGGGAAACGTTCTTGGGGAGCGCACCGGCATTGGTGAGATAGGTGAGCGTTCGCGTCAGGTCTCCCAGGTCCGCCGAACGCAAGGTTATTCCCAGCTCCCCCAGTTTGTTCCGGGTGCGACCGCTATCAACGGTGAAGAAATGCGCATGGTCACTTCCGTCTTCGTTGAAAAGGGGCATTAGACCGGCGATCGACCAATCGCCCGGATTCTGCTCTGACCAACGCCTGACGCGTTGGTACCATTCTGACGCAGGAACGGTCTCTATCACGTGACCCAATTGACGGAGCGCTGTCGCTATATCGCTCAAATTCAGGGAGTTTTCACCCTTGATGTGATGGACATACGGTTCGGCACCGGAATTCCGGGCAAGCGCCAGCATGGAATTCACTGCGACGTCAATGGGCAGCATGTCCAAGGGTCGATCACTTTCCGGCGCGCTCCCGGTTACAATCAATGCATACGCCAGCCTCCAGGCAATCTCACCCGGATCAGCCAGCCCGGACCCTGTGTCACCACACATCAGGGAAAGTCTGTGAATATGCACAGGAATTCCGCGTTTTTGCGCACGTAACATCATTGATTCAGAAGCCCATCGGGTCTTTCTGTAATCGCCTTCCAGCCCCTCGAAATTGGGGATTTCTGCCATCTCGTCGACGGACAGCGCCGGCCTATCGGCCTTCGAGTGGTCGAAAACCGCAAAGCTGCCTACGGCATGTATAGGTTTAAGTTCCCCGGTGACAGCTAATCGCAGAATTTCACGTGTTCCCAAGACATTTGCGGCGCGCAATTGCCCATATCGAGCGGCCATATTGATGTAAATTCCTGAGTGGACGATCACATCCACGCGGTTTGCCAAGTCAATCCAGTCTGCCTGGCTGAGACCGAGCCGAGGCTGGTCAAGCGAACCTGGAAGGATTTCAAGGCGTTTCAAAAGATCTATTCTGCCGAAACCAAAATCTTGCCACTGCCTAATCAAATTCGAACGAGCCTCGTCCGGGAACGCCCCATCTCCCAGTGTGATTACCTGTTGGGTTTCGTCGAGGAGCAGCGAACGCAATATCCATTGTGACAGCATACCACCTGCGCCCGTGTGGAAAATCACAGCTGATCCTTCGGGCCATACCGGATCTTTGTCATCCACCTTAGGAACGACAGCATCTGCAAGCCCTACATCCGATGCAATGAGGAGTTTTGTTCCCTCATCGTTCTCGAGATTTTCTCCGAGTATGAGTTTGTCAATATTCTGCGCCATTTGACTGAAAATCGGCGCTGCGAAGGCTTGCTTGAGCGGGAATTTGATGCCGAAGCTTTTACCTATAGAAAAGGCTAGCTGCGTCAGCATCAACGAGTTACCACCTAGCGCAAGGAAGTCATCGTCACGTCCAATGCTGTCCTGTAAAAGTATCTTTTTCCAAAGATCGGCGAGTTGCTTTTCGGTTGCTCCTTCGGGGGGCGCAAAATTGACACCCTCGTTTTTGTATTCAGGTTTAGGCAGTTTCTGTTTGTTTATTTTACCGGTTGGAGTTTTTGGCCATTTCTGGATTGGGACGAAGGCGTTTGGGATGAATGCCTGAGGGAGCGTTTTGGCA